>TARA_R110002126_G_scaffold110918_2_pt1 | contig 186098 bp, 177 predicted proteins | sample TARA_R110002126 | Tara Oceans TARA_R110002126 (sample SAMEA4397536) | marine metagenome | biome: Polar Biome; feature: [DCM] deep chlorophyll maximum layer (ENVO:01000326); material: water (ENVO:00002006), including particulate matter (ENVO:01000060) such as... | depth 30 m
TCATACGATCCCGTTACAGCATCCAACGGCCTATAACTCAGCTTCGTCGACTCAAGTGATTGAATTAAAGCTTCGGCCCGTGATGCGGTACGATTGGCTATCGCCACATACCTCGGATGCTCATCTAACAGTGCCGGTAAAATACCGCGTGCGGCACCGCCAGCACCCAGCACCAAAATACGTGCATTCACAAGGTTGATGCCGTGATGATACAAATCACGCACTAAACCCACACCATCGGTATTATCGGCGCATAATTGCCCGACTTGGTTCATCCAAAGTGTGTTAGCAGCGCGCGCTACGGCACACCGTGGTGTTTTAACATCAGCCATAGCGAAGGCGCGCTCTTTGCCAGGGGAGGTAATATTTAACCCCATCCCCCCTGCCGCAAAAAAATCACGTACTTGCTGCTCAAAATGCACTCTATCTAATAAGCATGTTTCATACACCACATCACGGCCTGTTTGTGCTGCAAACTGCGCATGAATCATCGGTGACAGACTATGCGCTATCGGCGCACCCATCACCATAAAACGCTTTGCAACAGGCATCTATTTAGCCAAGCTTTTGGTCACGATTTCTCGTAAATCTGCCGACAAATGAGCTTCAGCTAAAAGCTCCAGCTGCGCAAGTATATGCTGTTGTCTGACGGCATCTAACCGCTGCCAACGCGTAAACGGTGTTGCAAGACGTGCTGATATTTGTGGGTTAATCTTATCAACCTTGAGTAATTGCTCCGTCAGAAACACATAACCGCTACCATCAGCTGCATGAAAATGCCGTGGATTGTTTTGACAAAACGCGCCGATCACCGCGCGCACTTTGTTCGGCTGTTTCAAATCAAAATCAGGATGTTCAAGCAAGGTTTTCACACGCATCAATGCGCCTTCATGTTCAGCACTTGCTTGCAGAGCGAACCATTTATCCAGCACCAACGCATCATGTTTCCATTGCGTATAAAACTCTGTGATTGCCTGCTTTTGTACACTTTCATCCGGTGAATTAATCAGTAAACCCAAACTACCGACTTGGTCAGTCATGGTTTTTGCTTGCTCAAATTGTGCTTGGCATAAGGCCAGGGCATCTTCAGGCTTCGCGTACATCATGAACCATAAACACACGTGCTTGAATCGACGTCGACCAAATGCCTCGGCATGCATGGCATGATCTTCAGCCTGCTCGAGTGTTGCGTACATGTTTGATATTTCAGGCCATAGCGCGGTACCTAAATGCTCGCGATACGCGTCTCGTGCTTCTTCCCAACGTTCAACATCAATGTTGGATAAACCACTCACCACTTCTTCAAAACTAGGCGGCATAAGCAATTCAGCCCGCAACGCATGATCTAACATTTCATCTTGAAGAACATGCAGGAAAGCCGTGATCACCTCATCTTGAAGACGCCAATGACTGACATACGGCGTGTTGTAAGCATCCAATAATGCCGCGCGCACAACCCGTTGCCCCGCATCCCACTTGGCAAAACCATCGGTTTCAACACGTAATAAACCCAGCAAGTCTTGATTACTCGCCTCATAGATTAAATTCACAGGCGCTGAGAAATCACGCAATAAAGATAGATGTGCTGGTTCCTGGCTTAGGCCATCCAACTTAAATTGCTGTTCAAATTTTTCGAGTAACAACACATCTTGTGCAACAGGCATGCGCTCACCGGCTTGATTAAACAATGCAATACGAATCGGTATAGGAAAAGGCTGTTTGACATGATTATCTGGATTATCCGGTGTTTTAGGGCAGGTTTGTGTGAAGATTAAAGATAAACAACCGTCTTGGTAAGAGCGCTCGGTAAGCTTAACTTCGGGTGTGCCTGCTTGGGTATACCACCTAAAAAATTGTGTTAAATCTTGGTTATTCGCATCAGCCATGGCCGCGACAAAATCTTCAATCGTCACCGCTTGACCATCGTGCCGTTCAAAATACAGATCCGTACCCCGTCGAAAACCTTCTGGGCTCAAAAGCGTTTGAAGCATACGAATAACCTCGGCACCTTTGTTATAGATGGTTGCGGTGTAAAAATTATTAATTTCTTGGTACGCAGGCGGTCTAACCGGATGCGCCATACGCCCCGCGTCTTCAGGAAATTGTGCTTGGCGTAATAATTTAACATCTTGAATACGGTTTACATCACGTGAATTCATATCACGTGAAAATTCTTGATCACGAAACACCGTTAAACCTTCTTTAAGGCTCAACTGAAACCAATCTCGGCAGGTCACACGGTTGCCTGTCCAATTATGAAAATACTCATGGGCAATCACGCTTTCGATACCCGCATAATCTTGATCCGTTGCCGTATCAGGACGGGCGAGCACATATTTAGCATTAAAAACATTCAAGCCTTTGTTTTCCATCGCCCCCATATTAAAGGCATTGATGGCGACAATCATGTACACATCCAAATCATATTCACGACCGTATTCACGCTCATCCCACGCCATCGCCGCTTTCAACGAGGCTAGGGCATGCGCACAACGATCTTCAACGCCTGGCTCAACATACACATGTAAATCAATCGTACGTCCCGACATCGTCACAAATTGGTCGCTCACGCAGGCGAGCTTACCGGCGACTAACGCAAATAAATACGACGGTTTTTTAAAAGGATCGTGCCACACTGCCCAATGTCGCTCTCCGATGACACCCGAATCAATCAAGTTTCCATTAGATAATAACACCGGATAATCAGCTTGATTTGCAGAAATACGGGTGGTGTACACAGCCAAAACATCGGGTCTGTCGGGAAAATACGTGATGCGTCTAAAGCCTTCAGCTTCACATTGCGTGCAAAAAATATTATCTGCATGATACAAACCCGAAAGCGCTGTATTTTCTTTCGGGTGAATACGCGTGGTGATGGTTAATGCACACGCGTCAGGGCAGTTTTTCAATATTAAGTTATCACCCTCAAAAACATACGCATCGTTATCCAACGCATGGCCATCTAACACAATCGCCTCGAGCTTGAGTTCCTCGCCGTATAAACACAAAGGACCTGGATGCGCGCGCACCAAATGCATTTCGTTCTTAACCAAAGCATAATCATCATATAAATCAACGGTTAAATTTACCGTCTCGAGCTGAAAACTTGGCGCTTGATAATCATCTAAATAAATTGTTGTTTTTGACATGCTCACCTCATCTGTCCTTAAAATTTGTCATCGAATAAAGTGTATTAACGGCTGAAATATCACCCTTGCTCAAATGATCACGCTGGCCAATGATGGCATCTTTATCACGCGGAATAATCGTTGGAAGCCCATTTTTGCTAAACGCTCGTCCTGAATAATGCATGATGGAATCATAATCATACGCCCCCTCATTTCGCCCTTCGCGATCGCGTCGACTAAAATTAGCGTAATGCTTTTCGCGTATATTTTCCCATAGGATTTCAACATACGCGTCACGATCGGGTCGTGATTGCTCATGCCATAACCCAATCAAATGCCCAAGCTCATGCGCACTCAACATGGTATGGCAACGCGGCGCAAGCAAAACAGCCTGCTCCCCCCCCTGCCGCCCGACAAACGAGTCACATGTTTTTCCTGGTCCCGGTTTAAATCGTGCATAATCCGCATAGAGCATCTGATTTTGTGGGGTTATTTCAACGAAACGAACCAACGTCTCGTTTTGCCACAAAGCCATGGCTTCGACAAGTGCTATGCGATTTGCTTGCGGTAAGGCTTCATCGATAATATAAGGTATTTCAGCATGTGGCCAACGTGCATAATCATCTTGCGTGACGACGCCGTCTAAATCTGCAAATGCATACGAACTCATGAGGCCAATCACAACCAATACACGCCAACGCATCCTCATGCCTCATCAGCCTCCTATATAATATTTTTATGTAATTCAAGCGCGCGGAACATGCACCATCCATCCGGCGTTTAGTTACCATTAAGAGCTTATTTCATTTCGACTTTAGCCGCTTACATGCCTAAAGTCGAGTATCTCTCATGTTTCTATAAGTTCATCCCATAAGTTACTAGGTTGAATTGGGTTGCCAAAAACATTACATACCAATAATATTACCTTAGTTTCTAATCGTAAGATGAGTTTTACAAATTTAAGGATAAATAAATGCCAACCATTAGCACATTCTATGGCATACTCATTCAGATGTTCTGGGGTGATCATGCACCACCTCATTTTCATGCGCTATATGCGGAATATGAAGTGCTTATTGATATTCGTACCCTTGAGGTCATGAAAGGAACCATGCCACGCAGAGCGTTGGCCTTAGTATTAGAATGGGCCTCTTTGCATCGCAAAGAATTACAGGAGGATTGGATATTATGCGAAACAAATCAATCGCTAAAGAAAATATCTCCCCTCGAGTAGTCACTTGTGCTCCTTGGAGATTGAAAAAAGTGAAGCCTCTTCCGAATTATGAACTTGAAGTTGAGTTTAATGATGGAACACATGGCTTTGTTGACATGCATCACCTGATCAAAAGTGCCAAAGCTGGTGTTTTTAAATCACTCCAAGACCAAGATCTCTTTAATCAAGCACATCTTGAGCATGGAGCGGTAACCTGGCCTGGTGAAATTGATTTAGCGCCTGATGCTATGCACGATAACGTAAAACAAACTGGACGTTGGATTATTAAGTAAAGCCAACAAAGCGTATCTTTGCACGTCATTGCTCTGGCTTGTCATCTATATTTTTTTGTAATTCAAGCGCGCGCGGATACAAAAAATTTCGATTCGCGCCGGTTAATTTTACAGCCAACTTCACCGCTTGCTTCACCGGAAGTTCAGCTAACAACACCTCTAAGCATGCATCATGCTCACCTGCTTGTTCAAAACAAACACGCGGCGGTAAAATCACAACAAATTCACCTTTTTTACGTGAAATATCTTCTAGAATCCAAGCTTGAATCTCAGGAATACTGCCTGTAACAAACGTCTCAAACGTTTTCGTTAGCTCTTTGGCTAATACGATTTCACATGCATCACCCAACACTTCAAGCATATCATCAAGACACGCTTGCAAGCGATGCGTTGACTCATAAAACACAACCGTATGTTGTAACGCCGTTTTAAACCCCTCGAGTACCGTACGACGCGCGGCCATGGTGGCCGGCAAAAAACCTGCAAACGTAAAGATATCCGTAGGAACACCGGCCGCCGACAAGGCCGCAATCAAAGCGCATGCCCCAGGAATGGGTACCACACAGATGCCTTGTTCGCGCGCGTGTTTCACCAAAGGATAACCCGGGTCGCGAATTAGAGGCGTACCTGCATCACTAATAAGCGCAATATTTTGGCCTTGCTTGAGTAGCTCAACTAAACGCGTGCTTTCAGTTGACTCGTTATGGGCATGCAACGAGATCAAAGGTTTTTGAATACCTAAACCCGTCAAAAAAGGTCGTGAATGTCGCGTATCTTCAGCAGCAATACAATCCACATGCTTTAAAACCTCAAGTGCGCGTAATGTAATGTCGTCTCGATTGCCTATGGGGGTCGCTACCACGTAGAGCGTGCCGGCGGTGCTTGCGGTTAAATGCGTCATGGTTTATCCTGATACGTCTGTGTCCGAAAGGTTACACGCTCATGCGCGCGCAATTAAATTATCTTCAATATCTTAAATTTTCTCTAGTTATAGCTTGTTTTGGCTTGCTCGTACAATGCACCACAATCAATCCCAATCAACTGGGTGGTCGGCCACTGGGTAGTCCTTATACCATGCCAGCCGAGGCCTACATTGCGCTTGCTAACAACCATATCGGCGAAGAAAAACAAGCGCTTCTCCTGCTTGCAGCTGGTCGTTGGGTCGACGAAGGCCGCTGGCAAGATGCAAACACTATTCTAGCACAAATCAAACCAGCGTCTTCGATTCAAACTGACAAAAAAAATCTACTCCTTGCTAAAATCGACTTATTACGCAAACGTCCACGCACAGCACTTAACCGCCTCGCGATGGTTCGTCACGCAGACCAACTCCCGCTGTATGAACAAGCGCAGTTCCATGAGCACTTGGCCGACGCCTACAAAGCCTTAGGCAAATCACTGGAATCCATCAACGAACGCATTAAATTAGATAAAATTCTCCCTGATGAAGCTTCACGCGCCAATAATCGTCGTGTTCTATGGGTCACACTCACCAACCTCTCGATTGCCGAACTCAACACGCTTGTGATAGAAACACCCTCGGCTTCTGAATTACGCGGCTGGATGGAGCTTGCACTTATCGCACGACAAGACTCGGCGTATCCCGATAAAATGCTTAAAAAGCTTAAGCAATGGCAACAAGAATATCCCTATCATCCGGCACGTAGTTTACTACCCTCCTCGCTCGATAGCATGCAAGGACGTTTGTATAACAAACCCAAACATATCGCCTTAATCCTACCGCTTTCAGGCCCCTTATCAGGCCCAGGACACGCGGTTCAAGATGGCTTCATGGCCGCCTTCCGAGAACATGACTCAGCAGCGTCTACAACCGTGCATTTATATGACACCCATCGTTTAGGTGCTACGAAAGCTTATCATCAAGCCATTACAGCGGGCGCTGACTATGTGATTGGACCGCTATCCAAACCCGATGTTCAAGCCGTTGCATCCATGTCACACCCCGTTCCAACGCTGTTGCTCAACAACGTGCCTACACACACACAAGACCATGCATTCCAGTTTGGGATCTCACCTCCGAACGAAGCACGTCAAGTAGCCAGTAAAGCGCGTCAAGCCGGTTTTTCACGTACATTAGTGATTGCGCCAACAGACACCTGGGGAAATAAAACACTGAGCGCATTCTCCCGTGAATGGCGCGGGCTGCGTGGACAAATCGTGGATACCCTTCGTTTTGACCCAAACAACAAAGCAAACCTCAACGAATCCATTCGTGAATTATTACAAGCCGTATCGGACAAAGAACGAAAAGAACAACTCAAAGCTTTGGCCAAAGATCCCGATCTCGAACGCACACCGCTGCGTCGCGAAGATTTTGATATGATTTTTTTACTCGCCTCCCCGTCTCAAGCACGTCAAATCATGCCGTTACTTAGGTATTATTATGCTGGGAAAGTCCCTGTTTATGCGACGTCTAGCGTATACGCAGGCACAGAGAATACCGTAGCAGATCGTGATTTAAACGGCATCACCTTTTGTGACATGCCTTGGGTGCTATCCCACCCCAACATGGGACACCGTCATTGGTCTGAGCGCTTTAACAGCTACAGTCGCCTGTACGCGATAGGTATGGACAGTTACACGCTTGGAACCGAATTGAATGCCCTTCAACTCTTCCCAGCACTCGGTATGGGGAACGAAACTGGTACGCTATATTTAACAGCCAACCACCGGATTTCGCGCATTTTATCATTCGGTAAAATTGCACAAGGTGTTGCAACGCCGCTCTAAAAAAAATAACCACCCGATTAACTTGATACCAGCCTCATTGATGCCTAAAGTAACATTAAGATCAATGTTCAACCTATTCAGTGAGGTTTGGTATGAGTATCCAAGACAAAAACTATCTTGCTAATTTGAAAAAAGATGTTGATAGCGCACAAGAAACTTTAGACTTGATACGTTTAAGACATCAAGCGTCACAACAACATGAATTGTCCGTTTTAGAAAAAAAACTGAGTGATTTATTGCAAGCACAACATGCTGTAGAAATAAATTTACACGAAATCCTTGAAAAAGAAGCGATTATTGTCACGGCCTTGAATGCATTAAGTCCCTCATCGAGAGAGTATAAAGAAAAATATCAACGTCGAACGGAAATCAACGAAATCTGTTCAAAATATGAAAGTGATATGAAACAAAAACAAGCAGAAATAACAAAAACTAAAACTCATATTGATCAACTTAAAGCACCTACATCGCCAAAAGAGCAAGAAGCGATCGTTGCCTTAAACCGCGCACAAACTGCTCTTCAAGCAGCTCAATCCAGTCGAAAAAAATTCACCCGTCAGTTACAAACAAAGACCGTGCCCTCGCGTTTTGACCGTACTGCCGATGCCATCACCGCAAAGCTCGCCCAGACAAAAGATGAGATGGACAACCTCGAAACGAGCATTAATCAGGCCTGGGATCAAGCAAAAGCCGTGCTTGCACAGGATTCATCGCCTAAAAAAGAGCCAGCCCCTTCCTATGCAAAACAAGATATTGAAGCACTCGAAAAAAAATTCGAGGACTTAAATACACGCATTGAAAGAAAACAAAACAAAACAGGATGTTTCCGTGCATGGAAACCCATCTATAATTTATTTCGTCAATTCTTTGGCATCGAGCGAAAATTAACAAAACTAACCTCGCAGCAAGCAGAAGCGATCCCTATTTTTGACACAATCACAGCGTTACTTGTTAAATCCTTGGAGCTGGAAGAGCAAACAACACAATTACACGGAGCTTTACAGCAAGCATTAGATGATCGATCTCATCTAAAAGAACTGGCGTTGGTCATTCAGAAAAAACTCGAACCCTATTGCACAACACATATAACAACGTTTTTTTCTAAAGCGCCACGTTTAGAAAAAGATATCGCCCCCATAGCCAAGGCCTTAACCACCTTTCTTGGCGAACCTACCGAAGCAAACCTCGAGCCATTATCTGCAACGATGTCGCGCGCTCATCCAAGATACCTTGAAAATAAGGACTTTCAAACGCTTATTGTCGAAGCAAGTGGTCTGTATGAAGTCATTGACAAACTCTATCATGACCACCTCGAGCTGAAACAACTGCAGGAAGATTTACACCCAACAGACACGGAACAGAAAAGAAATCAGCCCGAATGAGATTAACCCACACGCTGTCGTTTAGCCGCGGCTCATCTTCTTTGCCTGATGACTTCGTTGTAAGCAAGCTCGACAGCACCCTCACAACCCATGAAATTGCACTCTAAATCCAATAATGCAACATGGGTATTTCGAGGAAGCGCCGTGCATACAGGGTGTTCTCGCTTACACTTGAATAACCGTCAAAAAAGCATTAGACTTTGAATTAGTCGCGACCAATTCAAACAAAGCTAATGATTAGACGATTTTATGAGAAAATAATACAAAATCATATCGATAAATATTCTCAAATGATTTTTATTTCTGGCTCTCGACAAGTCGGAAAAACGACCCTTGCTAAAACCTTTCAAACCAACGAGCAGAGTTATTTAAATTGGGATAACATTATTCATCGAGAAATTATCTTGGGTGATATTTTCAACTACATAGAAAACAACCTATTAAACATATTAACAAAAACAAAGCCCTGTATTATCTTTGATGAAATCCATAAATTTAAACACTGGAAAAACTTTATTAAAGGCTTTTATGACCAATACAAAGAAAAACTAACGATTATTGTTACAGGCTCAGCCAAACTTGATGTCTATAACAAAGGTGGTGATAGCCTGATGGGGAGGTATTTTAATTATCAAATTTTCCCCCTATCCGTGTATGAGTTATTACAACATCCCTATCAAAAAATTTTAATCCACCCGCAAAGCGAATTAAATCAAAAAGCTTGGCAAACATTGATCCAACGAGGCGGATATCCCGAGCCTTACCTAAAAAATGACGATGAATTTACAACGCTCTGGCAAACGTCACGCCGTTCACAATTATTTAGAGAGGAAATAAGAGATTATGCAAACATTCAAAACATCGATCAATTAGAATTATTAGGACAACTTATAACGCACCAAACCGGTAGCCAAACAAATTACTCTAATTTAGCAGTAAAAATCAGGGTATCAGAAACAACCGTGAGAAACTGGTTTACACTATTAGAAAACACTTACTTTTGTTTTAATATTTATCCTTGGTCTACCAATATTCATCGATCAATTTTAAAAGCTCCCAAAACCTACCTGTATGACTGGTCATTATGCACGGACAAAGGCTCTATGGTAGAAAACCTGGTTGCATTGCATTTATTGAAAGCTATATATTATTGGAATAATACAGGTCAAGGTAATTTTGGTTTGTTTTATTTAAGAAACAAAGATAAACGAGAAGTTGATTTTTTAGTAACGAAAGAAAATAAACCTTGGTTTTTAGCCGAAGTAAAATCCAGCGCGAAGCAACCCCTCAGTGATAATCTAAGATTTTTTCAAGAGCAATTAAATGCGCCCCATGCATTCCAACTCGCATTCGATATGGACTACATCGATATGGATTTATTTACTTTAGATAAAATACATATTGTACCTATCAAAACATTCCTATCTCAATTAATTTAAACTCCGTCCGCCATCCACCCGTAGTGTTTGGCCGGTTATAAATTCGTTTAAAACTAAACTCAACACTGCCTCAGCAATCCACTTTGGCTCGCCATGTTTTTTTAATAATGTTTTTGAAATAATATTCGCCTGCATGTCAGGGCTTAATGCATTCTCGCCTTCGGGCCATGCAATCGCTCCAGGCGCCACCGCATTCACACGTATGTTAGGTGCATATTCGCGAGCCAACGCTTCCGTTTGCATTTTAAGCGCTGCTTTTGTTTGTGAATACACAGCATACTCTGACAAAGGCTTTTCGGCATGAATATCCGTAATATTTATAATAGAGCCTTGATGCTTGGCCAGGCTTGCATACGAAGCCTCACTCAACCACAACGGCGCTTTGACGTTGGTAATCCAAAGCTTATCGCAAACAACCTCATCAACATCTCCCACAGACGTTTTAATAAAACATGAGGCGTTATTAACTAATACATCCAAACGCCCTTGCCAATCAATTGCTTGCTTAATCAAGGCAAGCGCCTGGTTTTTTAAACTTAAATCAGCCACCAGAACACACGCGCTGTTTGCGCGAAGAAGATTTAATTTTATAGCTAACGCATCGGCCTCTTGTGTAGAATCATGGCAATGAATCACCACGTTAAAGCCAGCTTGATGCAGGCGTTCTGCAATAGCCGCTCCAATACGTCGCGCCGCCCCAGTTACCAATGCCACCCGAACATCTTGTGTCTTGTCTCGATTCACGGTATTGTCCTCTTTTTAGCCATCGTTATGGGATAACATGAGCCCCTTCGACCATTTACGCACACACCTCGACAAGCACGGCGCCATACCGTTTGTCGATTTTATGCAACAAGCGCTGTATGCACCTCATTGGGGATATTATACACGATCGCGCTCCCCCCTTGGGGCCTCGGGCGATTTCATCACCGCCCCCGAGCTTACACCGTTGTTCGGCTACACACTCGCGCAGCAATGCGAACAAGTTTTACCGCATTTAAACCAGCCGATTATATTCGAATTTGGTGCGGGCTCTGGGCAATTATGCATTGATATTTTAACACGTCTTGAGCAATTAAATGCCCTACCTGATGCATATCATATTCTCGAAGTCAGTGCGTCGCTGCAAGCCAGACAGCAAGATAATATTCAAACCAAAATTCCACATTTAGCGGACCGAGTCCAATGGCTATCCGCATGGCCCGAACAAGCGTTTGAAGGCGTTGTGATTGCGAACGAAGTACTTGATGCGATGCCCGTGCATCGCTTTTTAAAAACAGATCAAGGCATATTTGAAAGCATGATCGCGCTTGATGAGCATAACAAACTCATAGAAAATTTTGTGCCGTGCACCAATACACACTTAGAAGCTCACGTCGCACGTGTGTTAAAACATGACGTGATGCCTTACGCTTCAGAAGCCAATTTATTGATCGATGGTTGGATTGAAGCCTGCCATGCCATGCTTGCGCGAGGCGCAGTTTTACTCATAGATTACGGGTTCCCAGAACACGAGTATTATCATCCTTCACGTGCTCAAGGTACGTTGATGTGCCATCATCAACACAAAGCACATCCTAATCCGTTATTACGCCCCGGTGAAGACGATATAACAGCACACGTAGATTTTACCCACGTTGCCGATGCTGCGTTAAATGCAGGTTTTGAAGTATCCGGTTATACCAATCAAGCCTCTTTCTTACTCGCGAACGGTTTGTTAAGCTTACTGCAAGAGAATGCGCTGAATAAGCTAGATGATCTGAACCAAATCAAACAGCAACAAGCCGTAAAACAACTCCTGCAACCGCATGAAATGGGTGAATTATTTAAAGTGATTGCACTCACCAAACAGCTTGATTTTGGCCTAACCGGCTTTCAACTACACGATAAACGAGCGAGCTTATGATCCGATACAAAACGACCGTAGAACTCCAGAAACCCTCCATGAATTTTTCGGCGGGTCACACCACGATATTCTCAGCTACCGATCGCGAGCCTCTTCATGGACATCGTTATGATGTCGCGCTTGCGCTCAGCACCCATATCGAAAAAAACGGTCTAACGTTTGATTACCGTTATTACAAAGAAAAAATTCTGGTGTTATGCAAACAACTTCACCAAACGTTCTTAATGCCCATGCACTCGCCTTATTTAGAATTTTCAGAAAATGATGAATATTACTATTTTAAATTTAATCACAAAACAATGCCGTTCTTAAAAGAAGACGTCACGTTGATGCCGCTCACGAACATTACCATTGAAGAACTCTCCCGTTGGTTTGTACAAGAGCTGACTCAAGATACGGCAGCACTCGATAATCATTATATCGATAAGTTAGTTGTTAAAGTTTTTTCTGCGCCTGGACAATCAGCAAGCCATACCTGGGAACGACACGACAAGTGACGGTTCTACATGTTTGCATTCCTAACACCAAGCGGGATTACTTCGACTACCTAGCTCTCCCAGACACGCCCGCCCCTATAGGCGCTCGTGTGTGGGTGTCGTTTAGAAACACGCAAAAACTGGGTGTGGTTGTCGGCCTAGGTACCGCTGAAGATGCCAAACGCAAGCTTAAATCCATCACCGAAGTGATTGATACAACACCGTTACTCTCTGACGATTTTCTCAAGCTATGTCGCTGGATCAACCGCTATTATCATGCTCCCCTGTCTGAAGTGCTGGCCATCGCACTCCCAAAAAAAATTCGAGCGGGGCAAATCATTGAGCCTAAATTACCTAAAATAAATACAAAACCGCCGAGCGCGCCACTTATATTAAATCAAGAGCAAACCGTTGCACTTGAAGCTTTAGGCCTGGCTTTAAATCATTACCATGCTTTTGTGTTACATGGTGTTACCGGTAGCGGTAAAACCGAAGTGTACCTTCAGCTTGCGGCGCGCGTACTCGCCAACAACCAGCAAGTCTTAATTTTAGTCCCTGAAATCGGCTTAACACCTCAGCTTTTTACACGCTTTGAAGGACGCTTTCGTGATCTTATCGTGATGATTCACTCTCATGTATCTGATAAGAAGCGAGCCGAGGCTTGGGAGCTTGCACGTACCGGTGTCGCCAAAATTGTCATCGGGACACGTACTGCGTTATTTACACCCATGCCTGATTTAGGGCTCATTATTATTGATGAAGAGCACGACGCCTCACTCAAACAACAAGATGGCGTGCGTTATTCCGCACGTGACGCAGCTTTAATCCGTGCGCATCAACACAAGGTTCCTATTATTTTGGGTTCCGCCACCCCAAGCCTCGAAAGCTTACATAACTGCCAACTCAAAAAATACACACGCCTAACACTCACCCAAAAAGCCGAAAGCCAAACCGCGCTTCGTTATAACATCATTGATTTACGTCAACAAAAATTAACCCATGGTTTAGCTGAGCCGACGTTAAAAGCAATAAAAAAGCATGTGGACCAAGGTAATCAAGCTTTGGTGTTTATTAATCGTCGCGGATTCTCCCCGGTCCTGCTTTGCCATGAATGTGGCTGGATGGCGGACTGTAAAGCGTGTGATAGTCATCTCACCCTTCATCGTCAAAGCAACCGCTTGATTTGTCATCACTGCGGTTTAAAAATTCCTGTGCCGGTGTATTGTGACACCTGCAAAAGTAAAGATTTGGTTCCTGTGGGTTCGGGTACGCAGCGCGTACACGAATATTTAAGTAAATATTTTCCTGATGCCCAAGTGGATCGTATTGATCGTGATGAAATTCGACAAAACAAACACCTGCTCGCGATTTTAGCTAAAATTGAGTCGGGTCAGTCTCAAATTCTTATCGGCACACAGATGCTTGCCAAAGGGCATCATTTTCCCAAACTAACCCTGGTGGTTATTTTAGATACCGATGCAGGATTTTATAACCAAGATTTTAGGGCCCTCGAACGCCTAGGCCAGCTGATTACACAAGTTTCAGGTCGTGCGGGGCGCGCCGAGCTTCCAGGTGAAGTTTTGATTCAAACGCACTTTCCAGATAACGCACTGCTCAATCGCTTGATTCAAAACGGCTACTCAGCCTTTACGGATGCTTTATTACCCCTTCGAGAGCAAGCAGCCTGGCCGCCTTATCATTACTTAGCCTTACTTCGTGCATCAGGAAAAAATGAAGGCAGTGTCAGGCATTTTTTAGCGATGGTTAAAAATCAACTCGCACACATCAACATCATGATTTTAGGCCCGGCTCCCGCCCCACTTGCACGCAAGGCCACCGAATATCATATGCAATTGCTGCTAAAATCAGCCTCACGCGCACAACTTCATCAAGCATTAGCATTTATTCAGCATACCTATCCATCGCACGCCAAACAAAATGGTGTGCGGTGGGCAATGGATGTCGATCCGATTGATTTAGCCTAAAACAGGCGGCATCGTTAATCCAGCTTCTGCTCGCATCAAAGGATCTTCGATTTTTTCTTTGAATAAACTTAAGATATGAAGCGATTGTGTTGAGCGCGGCTTAAACCAACCATCTACGTAAGCCTGTGTTCCAGAATCATCCAAATATCGATTAGGGTATGTGAGCACCATCATCACATAGCCTATGCATTGATTCAGCATATCCAATGCTGCATTCAGCGTTGCGTTATCTCGATGCTCCGCAAGAATAGCTAGATTATTTTCTGTATAAACCGCTGAAAGGCTGCTTTGAATTGCTTGTAATGATGCTTCGATATCATCTGAACCAACCAACAGCTTACGCGCATCATCAGCTGCTTTTACGATTTCAAGAACAACAGTGTAAGCTCTTGCATATTTCTTATCCTTTTGATTCCAAGGTTCCGCTTCTACTTTCTTTTCGAGATCCTTCAATTTATGTAACACGGGCAGCAATAAGGTATCGATATATTGAAGCAATAGTATTTTTGGCATAAGGACGTCCATGGCGTACTGCGCAGTAACCATCTGTTTGTCGATTACCGTGTTAATTAACATACCACCGACCGTATCCATATTGGTTCTAATCGGCGTATTGAATACGTCATGATCGGGATGCTCAGATTCAATTGCAAGTTTCAGTTCTAATAGATTTTTCAATAACTCACGTTGATTCCGACTTTCTTGACGGGTAAATGTCAGTTGAGGCCTTAACTTAGCCACAGCTTCCATAAAAAAACCGTTATGATGGGCGCTTTTTTCCTGATTATGTTCCTGAGAAAATATAAGTGCCTTAAAAAATATTGGTCTAATTTCTTTGAGCAATTGTTCAAATTTAGTCACGCTCAAATTAAGTTCTTGTTGTGGTGTAAGTATTGGCATCGATTGCCCTATAAAACGCAAGATAAGATAGGTTGAATTGTACCACACACGACACCATAAAAAAAACAAATCGGCGCCATTAAATCCAAAATGACGCAATTAACACCTGTAAATTTAAAAAATTTCACACCCAAAATAAAGAACAAAGGCCAAATGATGAACTACCAAATAACATGCCATCCCCATCAGGGTAAATTCACGTCATCAATAAACGCTCAACAACACGACCATCGATGAGATGGGTTTGAATAATTTCATCAATATCAGCATAAGATGCATAGCTATACCACGTATTATCAGGATAAATCACAAGACCTGGGCCGAGTTTACAGCGCCCTAAGCAACCCGATTGCGTCATCCGCACTTTACCCGGACCATGCAAATTCAATGCAGCCAAACGTGACTTCATGTAATCAAAAAAAGGCTCCCCACCTGTGTTGGCACAGCAGGTTTTTCCGGGGGCTTTTTGGTTAGCGCATATAAAAACATGATGCGAGTAAAATGGCGTCGTCATCACACACCGTCTCGTACGTGAACACCAAGCTCGTGTTCCAGCGCTGCCATCACGCTATCCATCAAGGGTGTTACGTCTTGGTCGGTCAAGGTTCGACGCTCATCTTGAAGAATCAAAGCAACCCCTAAGCTTTTTTTGCCGTCAGGAATCGACGCGCCAGTGTAGTGATCAAACACATGAAAGGCTTTTAATAACTCAGCGCTTTTCGAGCGAACAACGGCTTCAATTTGAGACGCAGATACCGCGCTATCCACCAACAAAGATAAATCACGTTGCACCTGCGGATATTTTGAAATCGCGCGATACAAAGCGGGTCGTGTTACTTCAAACGCATCAAGTTTGATTTCAAATAACAACACTTCTGTATCTAAACCCAAGACATCGGCCAATGCCGGATGCAAGGCACCCATCCAACCAACGGCACGTTTTCCCATCATAATACGTGCAGATTTCCCAGGATGCAGAGCACTCAAGGCTTCAGGAACAAACGTAAGATCAGCACATAACGCTTCAACAGTACCTTTGAGATCATAAAAATCATAATCACGTGTGGATTCAGCCCAATTGAGTGCTCCTGTCTCGCCGGTCATCAATCCTGCAAGCATCGCGCGCTCTTCAAGCTTCTCACCCTGCATATCAAACACAACGCCGGTTTCGAAACATTTCATAGCGCCCTGCTGGCGAGAAACATTACGCAATAACGCAGAGATTAAACCCGGCCAAAGCCCAACACGCATAGCCGAAAGCTCAGAGGAAAGTGGATTAACCAGAGTCTTTGTGACCGCATCAGGATAAAAAGCTTCTTGCACGGCTGGATCAATAAAGCTGTACGTAATCACCTCGTGATAACCACGCGCACTTAACGCACGTGAGACCGCACGACTTTGACGATGAAACGGGCTTAACGTGCCCGCTTGTAATGTACCCACCGTTGGCTCAGGCTCAAGGTGGTCATAACCATACAAGCGTGCAATTTCTTCTACTAAATCAACATCTAAATGCAAATCAAAACGATATGACGGTACGGTAACGTGCCATAAAGCATTTGTCGCATCCACTGTCATGCCGAGCGCTTCGAGCATGGTTTTCATACGCGACTTAGGCACAACCAAGCCTGTTAAGCCTTGAACTCGCGTTGGATTAAATGCAATAGACGGTGTCGACATATAATTTTTAGCATGCACCCAGGTCACAGGCCCGGCGTTGCCGCCTGATATTTCGAGCAATAAGCCCGTTGCACGCTCAAGCATCAAAGGATGCAAAGCCGGGTCTACCCCACGCTCATACCGCTGGGAGGCATCTGTGCACAGACCATAGGTTCGCGCAACACCTGCAATTAATTTTGGCGTAAAATAAGCACTTTCTAACACCACATCTGTCGTATGCTCATCAACCGAGCTATCTAAGCCGCCCATGATGCCGGCCATAGCTAGCGGCTTATGCTCATCAGCAATCAATAATACACCGGCTTCAAGTGTGATTTCTTGGCCATCTAACAACTTAAGTTTTTCACCAGATTCACTCATACGAACCTGAATCTGTCCCGAAATTTTCTGTGCATCAAACGCATGCATGGGCTGACCGAATTCAAGCATGACATATTGCGTCACATCAACCACCGGACGCAGAGGCCGAATGCCTGCACGACGCAAGCGCTCTTTCATCCAAAGTGGCGTGACCGCCGAACTATTTACACCACGAATTAAGCGCACAGCATAACCCTGACATGCATCGTTTGCTTCTGCTTGAATCTTCACTGAACATACTTCATCAATGCTTGGGTTCTGTACCGCAACTTCGGGCGTCTTGAGCGCGCATTGATTGAGCGCCGCAACTTCGCGAGCAATACCGCGCATACTAAAACAATCCGCGCGATTAGGTGTGAGTTCAACCGTTAAGACCTGATCATCTAATTGCAAATAGGTCTCAATGGCTTCGCCAACAGGCGCATCATCGGGAAGCTCTAAAATACCCTCTGAATTGGCTTCAAGCCCTAACTCAACCGATGAGCAAATCATGCCTTCTGAAAGCTCACCACGTAATTCGGTTTTCTGAATAGATATATCACCCGGCAATAATGCACCTGGGATTGCAACGGCGACTTTCAGATCGGCCCGTACGTTGGATGCACCACATACAATTTGAAGCGGAGCGTTAAGCCCTGCATCCACCTCACAAATCGTAAGTTTATTAGCCTGTGGGTGAGGGCGTGCTGCACGCACAAAACCCACGACAACCTGCTTAAAATCACCTGAGACAGGACTCACCTCGTCCACCTCAAGTCCGGCCATGGTTAACTGCGCTGCTAATTCAGCTCCCGCGACGGGGGCATTGACCCATTCACGTAGCCAGGATTCGCTCACTTTCATTGGAGTATCCTAAAACTTAAAACTGGTTTAAAAAATTTAAATCATTCTCGAACATCATACGCAAATCAGTGATGCCAAAATAAAGCATCGCTAAGCGATCAATCCCCATACCAAACGCCCAACCTTGATGGGTTTCGGGGGATAATCCAACTGATTTTAAAACATGCGGATGAACCATGCCACAGCCTAAAACTTCAAGCCAACCCGTAAAACCACAGGCTCTACAGCCTTGGCCTTTACATGGCGTGCAACTGACATCAACCTCAGCGGAGGGTTCGGTGAATGGAAAATAAGACGGTCTAAAACGTACCTTGCAAGGCCCTTCAAAAAAGAACGTAAAAAAGTCTTGCAGCACGCCTTTTAAACCGGCCAACGTGACATCTTGGCCAATAAACAACCCTTCGACCTGATGGAACATGGGTGTATGCGTGACATCAGAATCTCGGCGATAAACACGCCCTGGAGCTATCAAACGAAACGGTGGTGTTGCATCAGCTTCTTGCATTGCGCGAATTTGGACAGGTGAAGTATGCGTGCGTAATAACGTACCATCACCAAAATAAAACGTATCATGCATCGCACGTGCTGGGTGATGCGAAGGAATATTAAGTGCTTCAAAATTATAAGTATCGGTTTCTATTTCAGGGCCATCCACCACATCAAACCCGAGTTTACTAAAGTAGTCAATAATACGATCGCGAACTTGCGTGACAGGATGCACGCTACCGCTTTCTCGCTGCCGACCTGGCAACGTCACATCAAGCTGTTCACTCACAAGTTTAGCCTGCAACTGCTCATCTTTCAGCTGCTCATTTTTTTCGTCTAAAATCGCTTGAATCGCGCGTTTAGCTTGATTGACCGCTTGCCCTACACGTGGTTTTTCAGCGACGGGAAGCGAAGACACACCTTTTAGAATATCCGTGAGCTTGCCTTTTTTTCCAAGAAAATCAACACGTATGACATCCAGTGCATCAAGATTAGGAGCCGCGGCAATAGCTTGCACGGCGTCTTGTTGTAATACATTAATTTTATCAAGCATGCGAATTTGGTCCATGCGTCAGAAACAAAAAAGGGGCCAGTCCTTGCACATGGCAAAATGGCCCCTTTCACGAAACATTGGGATTAACTTATAAACCCAGTGCTGCTTTGGCTTGTTGTGCAATCGCTGCAAACGCTTGTTTGTCGCGAACGGCCATATCAGCCAGTACTTTACGGTCCAGCTCAATTTCAGCTTTTTTCAAACCGTCAATCAAACGACTGTACGAAAGACCGCTTACACGAGCTTCGGCATTAATACGTGTGATCCACAATGCACGGAACTGTCGTTTTTTCTGACGACGGTCACGATAAGCATATTGACCGGCTTTAATCACCGCTTGTTTTGCTACACGATACACACGACTGCGTGCGCCGTAATAACCTTTGGCTTGTTCTAAGACTTTTTTGTGACGTGCTTTTGCTGTCACACCGCGTTTTACTCTTGGCATAATTTATTCCTCTCCTAACTACCGTGCAACATACGTTTCGCCAAGCGAGCATCACAAGGCTTCAATGTGCGCGCTTCTACACGTGCATCACGTTTTTTCTTGCTGGTGTGTTTGGTGAGAATATGATTTCGATTAGCCCCTCGGCGTTTAATCGCCCCACTGGCCATCTTACGGAAGCGTTTAGCTGCTCCGCGATGTGTCTTTAACTTTGGCATAACTTATGTAACTCCGCATTAAATCAATTAAATTGATTGGTGTCTGGCTTAATTCGTTAATTAAACAAAACAAACAACCTAGCTTTTTTTAGGCGACAACACCATAAGCAATTGGCGACCTTCTCGTTTTGCATGCTGCTCAACCACAGCAAACTCAGCTGTGTCTTGCTTCACGCGCTCGAGAATTTTCATACCAAGCTCTTGGTGAGCCATTTCACGTCCTCGAAAACGAAGCGTAACTTTGACTTTGTCACCATGTTCAAGGAAACGTGTCAGGTTGCGTAGCTTGACCTGATAATCTCCTTCTTCCGTTGCCGGACGAAACTTGACTTCTTTTATTTGGATATGCTTTTGTTTTTTGCGTGCCTCAGCTTGTCGCTTGCTGGCTTCAAACAAAAACTTACCATAATCCATAATGCGACAGACGGGCGGTTGAGCTGTTGGCGAAATTTCGACAAGATCAAGGCCGCTCTCTTCGGCTGCGTGTAACGCGGCTCGTACAGATACAATACCGGCTTGCTCTCCCTCAGCATCGATTAAACGAACTTCAGGGACTCTAATTTGCTCATTGATTCGGGCGCGATCACCCTCACGCTTGACTGGTGCACTAATGGTTTTATCCTCCAATTGATTCGACACGACCTTTCGCGTCAATCTCATGTTTTAACTTCAAATTAAAAGCATCCATCGTCATCTGGCCAAAATCGGTGCCATCATGCGAACGAACGCTGACTAAGTTTTCCGCGACTTCTTTATCACCTATGATTAAGAAATAGGGAACCTTTTGTAAAGTATGTTCGCGGATTTTAAAGCCTATCTTCTCATTTCTCAAGTCAAATTTTGCACGAATGTGATTTTTTTGCAAAATTTGATACATTTTTTCAGCAAAATCATGCTGCTTTTCGCTCACCGTAATCACCGCGACCTGCACAGGAGCCAACCACAGCGGGAGCTTTCCGGCGTAATGCTCGATTAACACCCCCATGAATCGCTCAAACGATCCTAAAATCGCACGATGTAACATCACGGGCGTTTTTTTACTGCCGTCTTCTGCAATATACTGTGCATCGAGTCGTTCTGGCATCGAAAAATCAACTTGGAAGGTTCCACACTGCCAAACGCGCCCCAAAGAATCCGTCAAAGAACATTCAATTTTAGGACCATAAAAAGCACCTTCGCCCGGAGCATCTTCCCAGGCAAGTCCTTGCTCTTTCATCGCGTCAGATAATGCCTTTTCTGCTTTATCCCATACCTCGTCACTACCGACGCGCTTTTCAGGTCGACGTGCTAACCGATACGTCATATCCGCAAAACCAAAATCGGCATACACCGATTGGACCAGCACAAGTAAATGAGCGACTTCAGACTGAATTTGATTTTCGGTACAAAAAATATGCCCGTCATCTTGCACAAAATTACGCACGCGTAATAAACCATGCAACGCACCCGACGGTTCACAGCGATGACAATTGCCAAATTCAGCATAACGCAAAGGCAAATCGCGGTAGCTTTTTAAACCCTGGTTATAAATTTGTATATGACACGGGCAGTTCATCGGCTTCACGGCATATTCGCGATGCTCTGTTTCGGTAAGAAACATATTTTCGTGGAAATTATCCCAATGCCCTGATTTTTCCCACAAAACTTTATCGACCAACTGCGGTGTCTTAACTTCTTGATAATTATATTCAGCCAAGCGCTCGCGTATATAATGCTCGAGCTCTTGATAAATTGCCCAGCCTTTCGCGTGCCAAAACACCATGCCAGGAGCAATCTCTTGAAAATGGAATAAATCCAATGCTTTGCCAAGCTTACGATGATCGCGCTTATCCGCTTCTTCTAAACGAAACAAATAGGCTTTGAGTGCTTTTTTATCCGCCCATGCCGTGCCATAAACACGTTGTAACATGGCATTGTTCGAATCACCCCGCCAATAGGCTCCTGCAAGTTTGGTTAATTTGAACGCCTTTAAAAATGCCGTCGACGGAACATGAGGTCCACGACATAAATCTTCAAAACTACCTTGGCGATACAGCGATAAAACTTCGCCTTCGGGAATATCTTTAATGATTTCCGCTTTATAAGCCTCACCCAAGTTTTCAAAATAGGCAATCGCTTCATCACGTGGCAATTCACGACGGGTAATAGGCAGCGCTTGCTTCGCCAGGTCCTGCATTTTAGCTTCAATACGCGTCAAATCATCTGGTGTAAACGGTCGTTCAAACGCAAAATCATAGAAAAAGCCATCATCAATCACAGGACCAATCGTCACTTGCGCTTCAGGAAATAATTCTTTGACAGCTTGTGCGAGCAAATGTGCAGCTGAATGCCGAATAACGTCAACGCTTTCGGGTGATTTATCAGTTAATATAGCAAGCGTACTATCGGTCGTTATTAAATAACTGGTATCAACTAATTGACCATTCACACGTGCAGCAATCGCGGCTTTAGCTAGTCCTGGGCCAATATGTTCCGCCACGGCATGAACTGTTGTAGGGCCATCAAATGTTAAGCGTTTACCATCGGGTAATGTGATTGCTAGCATATTCGCTTGTCTCCATCGCCTATGATATTGAGGCGCATACAAAAAACCCTGCATCGCAGGGTTGATATGGTAGGCACGAGTGGGATCGAACCACCGACCACCACCATGTCAAGGTGGTGCTCTACCACTGAGCTACGTGCCTATATTTAACAGCCCAGATTATAACGAAAAGATAAAGCTCCTGCAATGCATGAATACAAAACCCCGTAAAAAAAATAAAAATAAAAAGGCTGGAACTTCTTCCGTGATTCCAGCCAGGTTAATGCGAGGTTGGCAGCTATGTGTCAAACCACTGTCCCTTCAAATCAAGCCTATGCAACTCAACTTAAAGCCATCTTCCTATAGCTCCCCCTTAAAGTCAACCCATGATTTCAAAAAGAAACGGAAAGTTTCGCATAGGGCGTTTTGATTGCATGAAAACATCGTATTTGCTAAATTATAAAAATGAATAAAATACAGCTCGCTCAACAATTTTCAAAACGTCTCCATGACGCCATGCATGCAGCAGGTCATCACGCCACGCGCTCGTCCTCCGGTGTTGATATTCATGCGCTCGTTGAGATCACAGGCTATTCACCTCAAATTTGCAGGAAATATTTACGTGGCGAGGCCATTCCTGAGGCTAATAAATTACTTGAAATTGCTCAGGCTCTTGATACCACGGCTGGCTGGCTTCTGTTTGGAGAAAAAAAAACATCGTTTACACCGCCAGAAAATCATGTCCTGCTCAGCAAAACATTGCTGCATTATTTGTTAACCCGGGCCGCTCCGATTTATCAAAACGAACCTGATAATCCTGAAGTCCCCGATTTTTTGACATCGCTTGCCGATAACATCAGTCAAATTTCGGCCAATGAGGCGCAATCCAAAGACATTATTGACCTTGCTCTCTCATCCGCCTCCCGGTTTCAGCAGGTAAAACGTGGTTAAATTTTGTCAGCCAAATAAAAACGCGTATTTTGCTCTTTTTGTGCTAAAATAACGTTCTTCAATATTTTTAAAACCTAACCGGACTGCCCTTATGATGCTCCTACATTATATTTTTCTTATGGGTATTTCCGTGGAGGCCGTCAGTGGCGCGATTGCCGCCGGTCGAAAACGCATGGATTTTTTTGGTGTGATGTTCATCGGCTGCATCACCGGTCTCGGTGGCGGCACGGTGCGTGACGTCTTATTTAATACACATCCTATTTCATGGGTCGCGCATCCGCATTATTTACTCTACACCTCGGGCGCGGCGCTACTCACCATCTGTATTCCGGCGCAGCTCACGCGCGTGACCAAACTGTTTCTCGTGCTTGATGCGCTCGGCCTTGCCGCCTTTACGATTATTGGAACCCAGCGATTGCTAATTTATGGTATGCCTGAAGTGGTTGCCATCATGGGCGGGCTTGTTACGGGAATTTCGGGCGGTATGCTACGAGATATTTTATGCAACGATATCCCTGTTGTACTTCGCGGCGAGTTATATGCGGTGATTGCGCTCGGTGGCGCCGTGCTTTATGTTGCCCTTGAGCATTTCCAAGTGACCCATAGCTGGAATATATTTATTACCGTTCTTGCTATTTTTCTCGTACGGCTATTGGCTATTTGGCGGAAGATAGAGGTGCCTAAATTTGATTACGCTGAAAGTAGTCTACGCACGCGAAAAAGGGGCAAAAAACAAGCCCCTCTTCCTCCTGACGAGTCAATAACTTAATTATGCGGCGGTTGTTTCTTCGGCCTCATAGCGCTCAACACTGCTGATGATTTCTTGACGCGCGGCCTCAGGACCTTCCCAGCCATCAACTTTAACCCACTTGCCTTCTTCCAAATCTTTATAATGCTTGAAAAAATGCTCCAGTGATTGCAGCAACGACTCAGGTAAATCATGGTGAGTTTGAACATGACGGTAGGCTTTAGATAACTTATCAACAGGCACCGCAAGCAATTTCGCATCCACACCCGATTCATCGGTCATTTTTAACATACCGACCACACGGCAACGGATCACCGAGCCGCTCACAAGTGCTGTAGGTGCCACAACCAACACATCAACCGGATCGCCATCATCAGAAAGCGTTTGAGGGATATATCCATAATTTGCAGGATAAAACATCGCCGTTGCCATAAATCGGTCAACAAATAACGCGCCGGTATCTTTATCCACTTCATATTTTACGGGCGCTGCATGCATAGGAATTTCAATCACCACATTCACATCGTTCGGTACGTCTCGACCACTTTTCACTGCCAATAAACTCATGTTCCCACCTAATTATCACGTTGTAATATTTAATTGCCCGTTATTATGCGTGCATCTTAAGTTGAATACAAAACATAATTTGATTTTTTTCCGACAGAAAACGTCTGTATTATTTTAAGTTTCGCGCCGGCACACTCAGGAAAGCCAAACACTTCACGCACATTAAGCACCACATAGACTTTTTCTGAATGGTTAATCAAACGACAAAAATAGGGAGCATCAGCGAGCGATGCAACGTTTCCGCGTGAATAAAACCATGCTGAATAAGGCGCGGGTTTTTGTGACCAGTAATAAAGCTTCTGGCTCGACGGATGTTTACTGCTTTCCCAAGCACGGACCACTTCTTTTTGAGATTTAGAAACCCACTCAGGATGAGCAAAGAAACACCACGTGACCCCTAAAAAAATAATGCCTATACAAGCTGACAAAATAAGCCATGTTTGTTGTAAGCGCCGCTCTTGCTTTAATTGCTTGGTCATGAGTTCTGAAAATAACAAAGCCAACGGCGGTAACACAGGAAAGGCATACGTATAAATAATATTTTTCGACAAACTAAAAAACATCAACGGAAAAAGAATAAACGCCACAAGATAACTTATCCATGCGGATTGCTTTAAATATATGTATATTTTTTTAGGCATCAAGCTCACACGGTTGGAGACCAAGCCATGAATTGCAGCCGGTGTCCATGGAAAAGTCCCCGCCAGAGCATACAACCAAATCATGCCTTGCGGCACGGCATGCACATAGCCATATTTATCACCTTGCCATGATGATTGAAGGTAACGACCAAAATGCTCGCCAATAATAAAATAATTTAAGAATCCGGGATGATGCATTTCAGCTAAAACATACCAAGGCAAGGCGATCGCTGTGGTGATGAATATTCCAGAAACCCAACGGATATTTCGAAACATCTCACGCCATTGATTCTGAAAGGCAACCCAAAGCAAAACCGACCCTACGGTCAACACCAAAGCAACCGGACCTTTGGCAAGCAAACCAAGGCCTAAAGCAACAAAATACAGATGGCTATCTCGGGCACGCTTTTGGGTCATCACCTGCCAAAATGCTATCATGGCTAAGGTCGTTGAAAAAATTAAAGCAGGATCGGTCATGACCGCGCCGGCATCAATAAAGAAAAATACCGAAGACGCTAAAGCAAGCACAGCGACCCATGCTTTAGTGTGGCTTTCTTTATATTGATAATAGACCAGGCCAATACAAACTAACGTAAGCATCGATAATACGAGAGACGACAGCCGTACAACCCCCTCGTTGAGACCAAATAACTTGATAAACCCTGCAGTCAACCAAAACGAAAGCGGCGGCTTGCCTAAAAAAGGTGTGGTGTAATCCAGCATGGGCGTTATCCACTGCCCAGTTTCCGCCATTTCTCGCGCTATTTCAGCATACCGCGCCTCCGTGGAATCATTCAGAGGCATCAACGACATACTCACCACACGACAAATCAATAAAAACATACACGTAAGCATGATTTTCTGTTCAAAACTCAGCGGTTTTATACTTATTTTTCTTATTAAGTCCATCAGGTCCTACTCTCTATTTTTTTATTAAAGCGCAATCCATGGCACGCATATCATCGAGGTACACATCGCTCATCAGGTAATCAAATTCATGGCTCCGGCTCCGATACAATGGGTCGGTTCTGTCGTTCATATCATGCCCGGGATGACACATGATAAGCCCATGTGACGTGATGTTTTTTAAAAATTGGGTAAAATAGTGCTGATAGTTTTGGGCGTGTTTAAAATTATACACCCCCGAAAAACTCGTGTTCAGCATGGCTTGATGCTCTGAAAGCATCTGATCAAATCGTGTTCCACCCAGATAAGCAATCATGTGCTTTTTAGGAAAACCATCGAAACCATCTAACATATGCCCCGAATTGTTACTTGGACTGGTATTCCGAAACCGTAGTTGTGCATGAGTATCATGTTTCGCCATCCAATACTCACGTATCACCGGGAACTGATGCACATGCTGATGCCCATCGATAAAATCAGGAAAGCGGCCCGTTTTTGCTATAAACGCATCCAACTGTTGATTGAGTTCTGACGCAACAACGTGCTTATCAAGTCGTTTAGAAAAACACATCGCAATTAACCAAGACAGCGACTTGAACTTTAAGCCGTACGCCTTAATCCATGCCTGACTCAGTGGCGCGCCTTCTGTTAAATTAGCATGTAAGCCAACATAACATGAGGCAGCATACGCCTCGAGTCGCGAGGCACGTGTCGCCCAGGTTGGTGTTGTGACCATGCACGAAATCGCATTAATACGTTTTTCTCGTGCAAGCGCCTCAATCCCGCGGCTTATTCCTTCATTTTGAGCGTAATCATCAGCACAAAGATAAATATCACGCCTCATACTTCGGTCTCACGCTCACATACACGCTTATCTTCGTAACTCACTTCTTTTTGGATATAATACAGCGGTCGTTTTTTTACCTCTAATAAGATACGGCTAATATACTCAGAAATCACCGCCAAAAATAAAAACAAAACCGAAAACAAGCCTGCCGTAAGAAAAATAACTGAGGCAATACCGTTCGATAAATCACTTTTGGTAAATAACGTTTGAAACACGATAAATCCGGCATAAAACATCATCACAATACTGATAAAAAGTGAACCACAGGACATCAACCGCAACGGATGCGGAGAAAAACAAATCACCGAATCAATCGACAAGCTGATGAGTTTAAAAATAGAGTATTTGCTTTTTCCGGCTTTTCTCTCTTGGCAGTAATACGGCACGGTTTTGGTTTTAAATCCCAAATAAGAAAACATCATGATCAGATGTCGGTTGGTTTCTTTCATTTTCATCAATTCGTCAACAACTTGACGCTTTAATAAACGAAAATTACCTTCGTTTCCCGTCAGCTTAAACCCGGTCATACGTGATGATAATTGATAGAAAAGTTTCGCGAGCTTACGTTTAAGCCAAGGCTCATCAGAACGATTCATGCGTGACGCAGACACCACATCATACCCTTCGTCAGCCCAGTGCACCATGTCAGGAATAAGCTCAGGCGGATGCTGCATGTCACTGTCCATAAGCACAACATAGTCACCACGTGCAGCTTCGAGCCCAGCTGTTGACGCCATTTCATGTCCATAATTTCTAGATAATTTAATCAACCTAATATTACTTGTCGGCGTAATATAGTCCAAACATGCGTGTACCGTTTGGTCACTGGACCCATCGTCAACGAGAATTAATTCGTACTGGCTAAATTTATCACTTAATACAGCCGTCGCGGCTTCAATAAAATGTCCAATCACGGATTCTTCGTTATACATGGGCGCGACAACAGATAATAACGGTGATGATTGCTTCATGGTTCATCCTGGCTTCAAACATTGGGGCATATTATGACAGATATTAAACGCTTTTGCTTTGACTAGATGTAATGCTGTTACACTGCTTGAAAGCCCATATTTTATCCGTATAATCCGCGATTAATAAAATCATGTTTTTTGTATTTATATAGGGATGTATATGTTAAAACGAGCAGGCTCCAATCTAAGAAAGTTAACCACCGCTTTATCAAAAAATGCTGTAACACGCCCCGCTTCAACCTTAACTAGAAACACGTCGGAAAGCACAAGCTTGCCTCAAGAGCACGCTAAATTTCAAAACACCTCTTCCCAAATGCTTCGAAGAGCCTTATCTTCAACACCGGCCGTCATATCTGACAAACACTCGAATCATCAAAAAACATCTTATGTATCCCCTTATGATGTGTCCAAGCCACTTGATTATATTATTTTGCATAATCGCTCAAAAAATGCGGTCAATTTCGCCACCCGACAATTAAAAAAAGCTTGGCCTGCTCTTAAAATTATTCATGTAGTACAAGAAAATCGTGACTCAATCCCAGGAACAGACCTGACTGTTCGCATCAAAAACTGGTCGAGCATGAGCCATTTTAAAAATCAATTTGATCATCTAGCCGCTCAAAATTCGGCATTACGCGCAAGCATGCGTGAAGGCCTGGTTGGGTTTTATTGCGTGTGGTCAGCGGCTGCTGAAAGTTCTGAATGGGCAAAACAAGCACAAGCAGCCGGATTTCACTGGATTGGCGCAAGTCCTGAAAAAATGCAAGGCTTGGACAAAATAGAATATAAAAAATTATGCCACGCCCGAAACCTTCCAACAGCAGCGTTTGTTGAAATCAATGCTCCTCTAAAAAATGCTGACCGAGACGAGGCGTTTCAGCTCATGGCTGAAAATTTTCTAGAACTTTATCACCAAAATCCAACCTTAGCAGGCAATCCCGTATTTCTTAAACATGAAGCCGGTGGTGGTGGTCGAGGAACAAAAAAAGTATCTGAGATGACGCTGGATAACGTATTGGAAGCCCTTCGTAAAATCGTCAATGAAACAGGTGGCAGCCTGGATGGCGTTTATGCTGAGCAAGCCTTAGATTTAGAAGGCGCTCAGATGTATCAAATCGAGATTGAAGGCGATGCATCACAATTATCAGACGGCGCACGCCTCGTGTGGTTCAATAAAGATAACCAAAAAGTGCTTGAAATTGGATTTACGGACCAAGCCATCTTAGAAATACTGCCCCAAAACATTTACGCAGCTTGTCGTGCTGCATCAACAACCATTTTTGAAGCCTCCGGTTACGATAGCCGTGGTACCAATGAAATTCTCATCGTTAAAGATAAGCAAGGTGATTGGAGCTTTAAGCTCCTGGAACTGAATAAACGCATTCAAGTTGAAAACGAAGCGATTGCTGAATTAGTGCACGATAAAAACGGGCGCTCTCGGAATGTGTCTGCGGAGCAAGTGATGCGCTCCATGGGATACCCACCACCCGCCGCATCTGATTTTAGTGACGAGGGTGCCGCCATTGTCGCTCATGTCCGACTTTTATCCTGTGAAATAACAAGCACAGGCTCGGTGTACCCGAGTGGTTTAGAGATTGACGGCGCCGTATACCCACAAGGTGCGGATGTTCAATTTGCACGAGGCCCTGTTTATTTAGATGCCGATCCTCAAATTGGTCGCGCGCTCATCAAGGCACAAACATGGGAGGATTTTTGCAATAAACTATTAGATTTCTCACAAAACTTTCAGTTTTACGGACCCCAAACAGAGCTCTCGACTTATTTTAATTTCATGCAAAAATTAGCGAGTGACCCGCTGTTTAGGCAAGGTCAATTGGGTTGTAATCATACGTTTAATGTTTTATCTAATTCCCCCATTGAACAAGGTCGTGTCCAAAAAATCGTTGCCGCGCTATCACATACCGTAACGCCGCTGGTCAGTAACGGCTACAGACCTAACGACGGTGTAAAAAATCAGCCCTATCCAACGCGAGATCAAATGCAGGAATTTGTACGGTTTATAGAAGACCTACAATATGAAGCCATTCCTGAAACACCGTTTTCAAAATTTTTACAGCACCATAGCTTTAAAACGTATATTCACGATTTAAAAGATTTACTCGCGAACCATGGTGGTGGAACAGTCACCGTCATTCGAGATGTTCAACAAGCATCAGCAGACCAAGAATCAGCGTTGATTCAAGCAGCTTCCGCTAAAATTGCAGAAATTTACTTTGCAGGTGCGGGTATTGGTGTTGGATTTGAGACAGGTGGGGCACAATACCAAGCAGCGCTCATGAGAAACTTTGATTGGATGGCGGTTTTATTAGCTGGCTGCCGTTCGAACTTACCCTCACACTCACTCACCCGCTCAAAATGGGTCAATGGTTTACTCGCCAAATCACAGGAAAAACAAGCGTTTATTTTTCGCACGATTGCCGATGAAATCTCTGAGCACTACGGCATACTTGCGACGCAATCATTCTTACCGTGGCTGCCATATAACTTTCATGCCGGTAATCATCCAGAGCAAGATCTAACAACGCGTGCCATGTTACAAGCAAATTTAGGTGTTATTCCCAATTGGGCCTGGGACCCTCGTTACACACAAGCCCATTTTGAAGGATGGGTTACGCGTCAAATTGATGTATTTGAAACAGAAGGCAAACCACTGCATCAAATTCGTATTAAAAATCCCGGTCAAGGGCCAGACTGGAATGCTGATGTGATTGTTAACATGGTTCAAACCATACGAAGCATGTTTAAAGAACGAGGCTTAGAAGAGCCGATTATCTTTATTCATAATCATGAGTTTAACGGCATGGCAGCGCATAGTGCAGCCGACGCCATCAAACAATGCCAAGCTTTAGGTTATGCATTCTTAATTGTTGATTCAGCTCCACCGGGGACCTCGCATAATTCAAATTTAATGATCGCTAAATCATTACTGATGTCTCCAGAGCAACGGGGATACTTAAAGCATTATAATCAAGGTGCTTGGTTAGCGATGGATTTAACCACGAGATTTAATAACTCACATATTACAAAAAAAATTCAAAACCCTGCTTCTGTCATGGCCGGCGGCACCAACTCATCAGATCTTGTTGATGCGATAAAACTGGGTATTCATCCTCATGATATGGATACAGCCATTGCTTTAGGATATAACCTAACAGGATTAGGTACACCGGTGACCCCTTATTCTGAATGGATTAAACAACTGGGCTTTGCCATATGGAATACAAAAGAGATTTATCCAAAAACAGTGGAAGCCGCAACAGATTATATTAAACAAGGGGGGCAATTAACCATTGCAACACCGATTCTTGAAGGCTTGCGAGACTGGAATACACTGCTTCCGCGCCCGGCAATTGTTGAGCACTTGCTGATAAATCATCATCGTGCGCTTGATATTGATGGCAACACACCCGTATCTGAGCCAGTGTTAGATATTGAGGCCGAACGGGAAAAATTGCAAAAACAATTACCCAACATAAAAGTAACCAACCGTGTGCTAAGTACTGTTTTAGGCTTTGATAACATTGGTCTCAACAACTTAAAAGCACGTGATATGCAAGCACCGACCGATCAACCTAAAGACATGACGGTCATGATGCAAAGCCCTGAGTTTGTATACAGTGAGGTTAAACAAGCGGGTGATAGCTTCCGGCTCCATGGTGAGAACATTACAATTAATCATGTTGAACGCAATTTAGAAACCGGACGTGTGGATATTAGCTATCGTTTTCAAGGGCATACCGTGCGTATGCAAGGCAAAGATCTACGCGTCACGACCAATGCGCCTGAATCTTCTATAAAATACGCAACCAGTGAACGAGATGTGGGGGCTCCCATGCCGGGCAAGCTCCTTCGCTTTTTTGTAAAACCCGGCGATCGCGTCAAAAAAGGACAAAATCTTGCGACGATTGAGGCCATGAAAATGGAAAACACCTTACGTGCGGAACAGGACGGCGAAGTTGAAAGCGTGAGAGACCTCGACAAGAGCGCGTCGATGGTTGAGCGTGGCGAGTGCCTGGTCACACTGAAGCCATCATAATTAAGACAAAGCCACCTCGTGTGGCTTTGACAAAAAAATAAGCAAGCATTACAATTCGTTTTCTTGAACACTCACGTGATACGTAAAGGCTTCACCATGAAAAAATTGCTCGTGCTTGCTTGTTGTTTATTAAGCCTAACCTCCTGCTCAACGGGATACCATGCATCAGGATTTATAATGAATGGTTATGACGAATTTAAACTCGCTCCCAACAAATATAGAGTACAATTCACGGGTAACGAGTACACCAGCGAAGATCGCGCCTATAAGTATGCACTACGCCGCTCAGCCGAACTGACAAGAGCCCAAGGTTTTCAATATTTCAAAATCACGAACTCATCGGTGAACAAAACAAAAAGCACGTACACCACACCGGTTACTAAACATACGGCGTCAAGCACAGATACCTATCGTTATGAATCCGGACAAATCAAAGAAAACGAAAGCATCACCACCGTCTCAGGCGGCGAAGTCCGTGAAAGCTATACGCCTTCAATTTCGTTCAATATAAGCATGTATCACCGTGACGTTGACGATGCGTTAAATGCCGATGTGATTTTAAGTAACTTTGATAAGCAACGCTAAACAAGACTACAGACAGTATGATCAAGGCCGCGTATAATTAAAATAATATTTGAGATTATAAGAATAAAGGATAAACAATGGATTGCTTATTTTGTCGTGTTGCGAATGGGGAGCTACCTACCGAAATTATTTACGAAGATGATACGGTCTTAGCTTTTCGAGATATTAATCCACAAGCGCCCACACATGGGCTGGTCATACCCAAGCGACACATCGCGAGCATTAATCATGCGACATCTGACGATGCTGAGCTGCTGGGTAACATGGTGCTTGCAGCCAAGCACGTCGCAGCACAAGAAGGTTTACACGATAACGGTTATCGCTTGGTGTTTAATATTAATAATCATGGCGGTCAAACCGTATATCATATTCATTTACATGTATTAGGCGGCAGGCAAATGACCTGGCCTCCAGGATAAGGCATAACACATGAACACTTGTTTTAAAAAAATTATTCAAGATATTGGCGAAGACGTCACACGTGAAGGCCTGCGAGACACGCCAGAACGTGCTGCAGAAGCGTTTCGTTACCTAACCAAGGGTTACCAAGAAAGCATTGACGACATCATCAACGGCGCACTGTTTGAGTCTGAGATGAGTGAAATGGTGATCGTCAAAGACGTTGAGCTGTATTCGCTTTGTGAACATCATCTACTTCCATTTTTTGGACAATGCCATGTGGGCTATTTACCGAACGGTAAAGTCTTGGGCTTATCTAAAATTGCACGCATCATTGATTTTTATGCGCGTCGCTTACAAATTCAAGAAGGCCTGACCCATGAAATTGCGACCTGCATCGCAAACATCACGGGCGCACGCGGTGTGGCCGTTGTGATCGAAGCGCGTCACTTATGCATGATGATGCGCGGCGTCGAAAAACAAAACTCAACCATGACAACCTCCGTCATGCTCGGTGACATGCGTCATAACCCGAGCAGCCGAATGGAGTTTTTGAATTTAATTCGGTAAACCTGACTTAAAATTGCCGGATAGGTGTCGCACATAAACTCGCACTATCGACACCTAAGGTCGTCTCTACCGAACCATTAGAAAAATTCATCACGTAAGCATTTGTACTCGATGTTACACTGGTTCCACTCGGGGTCGATGTAGATGACCAGTACAAGTTAGGGTTACTGCTCCCGCTGCAGAAACTCGTCACAAGAAGCTGTGTGTAAAGAAGGCTAAGCTCATTCAATGACGGTAGATACCACCCGCCAAAACATGTTTTTGAAGCATTACCATCACCTGTGGGGCAATTAACATAACTACTACCATTAAACATCATAGAGACATTCAGAGCACTGCCGACGGCCGTCGCTCCTATGTTCCCAGTGGTGACGCCAGCAATATCAAGATCGGTTTGTATCTTAGATAACCAATATTGGGAGTTCACCATACCGGCACCAATTCCATTCGCAAAGGCCTGACCGAGTGTTGTTGTGCTCAAAGTCAGAGGTTTAGCAGTACCACCCGTTAATGCGCTGGTTAACACCATCAGTCCATGACGCTTTGTATCATCCAAATAAAAGATGGTACCACCTTCTAACGTATCGCCAAGCGCATAAGTGGGAGATTGAGCAATGACACCCGTGCTATTATCAATCGTGATACCGGCCCCTGCCTGATAATTCCCAGCAATTGTACCGTTGACATTGTCAATAGCGAGGGTCACATCGTTTGCGGGAAGTGCCAGATTGGTCGAAAACGTCGTTCCCGTTAAACTAAGACCAGCACCGGCTGCATAAGGTTGAGCTGCGCCGGTTGCAATGATCTGGTTGCCACTAATAGTGATACCCGAGCCTGCCTGATAGTTCCCTGCAATTGTTCCAGCAGCATTATCAATCACGAGGGTTGTATCAGGAACTGATAAAGCAATAGCAAACTCAGTTCCCGTTAAGCTAAGACCTGCTCCGGCTGTATAAGCTTGCACAGGCCCGGTCGCGCTAATTGTGTTCCCAACGATTGCTATATCCGTCCCAGCTTGATAATTCCCAATAATTGTACCCGCGGTATTATCTACAATGATCGTCGAATCCCCCGCTTGATAACTTCCAGAAATCGTATCGCCATTAATCGTAATACCCGCACCTGCCTGATAATTCCCAGAAACCACATTGTTTAGAATTGAAATTGCCGTACCAGCCGTATATGTCGACTGTTTTACCGCGGCACTAAATGCCGCTGCAATAGCCTCCTCAACAACACTCATGGATGGCGGATTACTAGGTGCAGCACTAACGCCCGTTGATATTAAAAGCAAACCCAAAATACGTGAATATTTCATATAACCATCCCTATTTGAATATAAAATTTAGATTACTAAAAATTGAATGCTTGATGATTCATTATGCTAAACAAATAATGAATAGAAGTATAATGATTTATGGGAATAAGAAAATTGAGCGATGGTTACAAGCGTTTTAAAAGGGATGCTTAAGATTGAAATCGAGATAAATAAGTGCCCTTAACCCGCTCGGTTATAAGTGGACTAAGAGCATTATTTACACATTAGGCAGCTTTATTTTATCCGTGTTTGTGCATGTGCTTTCTCATTTTTTTCTTGTCATGCTCAAGCATTTTATATTGCTCAGGCGTGAGGATTTGCTCAATCTCATGCATCACCATCACGCGATGTTTAACTTTATCACCTTCGATATGACCCGCTTTCTCTGCAAGCGCATCAAGTTTTTTCATATCAATATCTTTTTCATGAGCAAGCATTTCAGACGCCTCATGAACCTGACGCATTTCATCATGTGTTTTACGCATAAAATCACGACCCTTAGCTTTCATCGCGTCGAGCTTCATGGTTTGATCGGATGTGAGTTTCAGCTCTTTTTTCATGTTGCTGATTTGCTCTATGATGCACTTCCCTTCTTTATGATGGGGCTTATGCATGCCTGCATAAACAGGTGCCGCTTGCAGCACCGCAAATGATAAAAGAGCAGCCGATAAGGTAGGTACAAGATATTTTTTCATTTTTTATCCTTAAAATAATTGAGAATAATTGAAGAGCCAGTTTGAGTATAGACCAAAAATAAAAAACAAAAAAAAGCCCCTGCTTTTAATTAAAAACAGGGGATTTTTACACCAAGCTTAACCACATATAAATTAAGATGCGTCGTTAGAGCCTTCTGCTTGTGTTGTTTCAGCAGGTGCTGCTGCAGCGGAAGGTTTTTCTTTCCACTCAAGCTTCACGCGACCTTGCTTGTCAACTCCGGCAACAAATACAGTGATTTGCTGACCTTCTTTAATCACTTCTTCCACTTTCTGAGTGCGGTTTTCGCAAATTTGAGAAATATGCAATAAACCATCTTTATTAGGAAGTAACTGGATAAAAGCACCAAAATCAACGATTTTAAGAACTTTACCCGTGTAGTTTTTGCCAACTTCAACTTCAGCAATCAGCTCTTTGATTTGGCGTTCCGCTTCAATCAACGCATCACCGTCAGGTGAGAATAACTTCAAAATACCGGTGTCATCGATATCAATCGAAACACCCGTGCTTTCGGTTAAACCTTTGATGGTCGCACCACCTTTACCGATGATGGTTCGAATTTTATCTTCAGCCACTTTCATGGTCACGATACGAGGAGCATGCGTTGACAGCTCTGTACGAGCTTCAGATAACGTGGTGTTCATCACACCCAGAATATGTTGTCGGCCCGCTAATGCTTGCTCCAACGCTTCTTCCATGATGTCTTTTGTGATGCCGGTGATTTTAATATCCATTTGAAGTGCGGTAATACCAGCGGCAGTACCTGCTACTTTAAAGTCCATATCACCTAAGTGATCTTCATCACCTAAAATATCGGTTAAGACGGCAAATCGCTCACCTTCTTTGATTAAACCCATCGCAACACCTGCAACCGGTGCTTTTAATGGAACACCTGCGTCCATCAATGCAAGACTTGCACCGCATAACGTCGCCATAGAGCTTGAGCCGTTTGATTCTGTAATTTCAGAAACAACACGCAACACATAAGGAAAATCTTCTGTTTTAGGTAAGACCGCTGAAATTCCGCGACGAGCCAAACGACCATGACCAATTTCACGACGTTTTGGATTACCCATGCGGCCTGTTTCACCGACAGAATAAGGAGGAAAGTTGTAATGCAACATGAATCGATCGCGGATTTCACCGTCAAGCTTATCTAATATTTGAGAATCACGATCATTACCGAGCGTTGCTGAAACAATCGCTTGAGTCTCACCCCGTGTAAATAATGCAGAACCGTGTGCGCGATTCAGCAAACCTGTACGTATTGAAATAGGACGAACGGTTGTACGATCACGTCCGTCAATACGTGGCTCACCATCTAAAACGCGGTCACGCACCAAACGCTTCTCTAACGAGGCTAAGCAGTCTGAAATAGCGCCTGCATCTCGTGTTTCGTCTTCCGCAAGCAGGGCTTCAACCACACCTTGGCGAATATCGCTCAGTGCGTTATAACGTTCTGTTTTGTCTTTTGATAGATAAGCCGTACGGATAGTATCTAAAGCCATCGCTTCAACACGTGCTTGCAAAGCCTCATCTTTCGCTGGAGGTGTCCATTCCCAAGCTGTTTTTCCGCCTTCATTCGCCATGGCTTGAATCGCTTGAATGACGGGTTGCATCGCATCATGACCAAACATAACAGCACCTAACATCACATCTTCGCTCAACTCAGAAGCTTCTGACTCAACCATTAACACGGCGTCTTGTGTACCTGCAACAACAAGATCAAGCTCAGAGGTCTCAAGCGCTGTTTTACCTGGGTTTAATAAATAAACACCGTCTTGATAACCTACACGCACGCCACCAATAGGACCAGCAAACGGTACACCTGAGAGTGATAATGCTGCTGATGCACCGATCATAGCTAACATGTCAGCAGGAACTTCAGGATTAAGTGACATTACGGTTGCGACGATTTGAATTTCGTTGCGGAATCCTTCAGGAAATAATGGACGCACAGGACGGTCAATCAAACGTGAGGTCAATGTTTCGTGCTCACTGGGTGGCCCTTCGCGTTTTTTAAATCCACCAGGAATTTTACCGGCCGCGTAAGTTTTTTCGATATAATCTACGGTCAATGGGAAAAAATTCGCATCAGGCGACGCGGTTTGACGGCCGACCACGGTCACAAGAACCTGGGTTCCGCTCATGCTAACAAATACTGCACCACTTGCTTGGCGTGCAATTTCACCGGTCTCAAGAACCAGTGTGTGCTCTCCAAAGGGTATTTCTTTAACTATTTTCGTCATAGTCGCTGCCTCTCATCTATCGCATTATAGCGGGCAAAAAAAAAGGCACAAAAATCGCGCCTTTTTCTCCCGCATGTATTGGCTGATCAACACCCACCCCTACCGGGAGAAGTTAGATCAGTATGAATCTCTCAAACCTAACGATTTAATCAATGTCGCATAACGACCGTGATTATTGCGTTTTAAATAGGTTAACAACTTACGACGTTTATTGACTAACGTTTGTAAGCCTCGACGTGAATGCACGTCTTTTTTATGTTGTTTAAAATGCTCTGTCAGGTACTTAATACGACCTGTCATAAGAGACACTTGAACTTCAGGGGAACCTGTATCGTTGGCTGCCTGTTTGAAATCATTTACAATTTCTGCTTTTTGTGCGCTTGATAGCGACATCGTACACTCCCGGATTCGAAGTTGGATGTATAGGAAAGAGGTGGATGTTAACATGACTTCTCGTGAAGAACAAGCTTATCCTCCTCCTCTTTTGGCTGAAGTGCATCCACAGCAGCCCCAGATGCAAATATTCCAAACCGTCCATGAGATACTGCAGCCGTAGCTGTATGATTTGACGTAAGGTTTGTTGATAGCCACTTACCGAGTAAAGTCGCCGCTACAGCTAGGACAGCCGCAGTAAACGTCAAGGCGGGATTCGCGCCCCCTAGCAACATCACCAAGCCGGTTGCTATAATACAAACACTCACCCCCATACGTACGACTAATTTCTCATCGATTTTACTATTACTATTATAATACTCCAGAAAAAACCGTGTTGAGTGCACACACAACTGATAACTGGGGGTCAGCACAGGCAAGTAGACCGCAAGCGGGGCTAATGTCCCGACAAAAACAAACGCCGCTAAAATACCGTTCATGATCCAGCCAAAGTCATACGCCGTCTCCCAACAACGCACGACCATGTCGTCACGCGCGCCCCCCAGCAGATGTCGAGCCACATAGGTCGCATTGATCAGAAACCGAGGGATAAGCACACAGGCTTGATACAACGCGAGCACACGTAAAAACTGATCTAAATACTTCACCCAAGCCGTATAGACTTCATATTGATCCACTAATTGGGTTGAGAGCAGTAACATACGGCGGCAGCGAATATACAGCAACCGCCAAAAATCCGCCTTCTGTGTTGCCGGACGTACCGTGCCTCCATAGGCCTCTAGCTCATCAAAATTAATCATGCCGTTTAATCATCATCTAGACATGAATTTTCTTTGGTATCAGGCATGTTTATGTACACTAATAACGAGAGCATGATGCAGGCAGAAACATACCAGAAAAACCATGTTTCATGCCCCATACTTTTCGACCAAAGCGCAATATACTCCGCCGTTCCACCAAACACCGACACCGCGATAGCATAAGGCAAGCTCACGCCCAACGCCCTAATTTCAACAGGAAATAATTCGGCTTTCACAATCGCAGAAATAGACGTATACGTTGATACGATGAGTAAGGCCGTGGTGATGAGTGCAAAAATAAACCATGTATTTTGCGTTGAACTTAAGGCGGTCAAGATCGGCACCGTAGTCAGGCTTCCTAAAACGCCAAACGCTATTAATAGCCGCCGACGGCCAATCACATCCGATAACAAACCAAATAAAGGCTGAACAACCATAAATACAATCAATGTTGAAGCTGATAGAAGCGTCGCCGTATCACGACTGAGACCTATCGTATTCACCATGAATTTCTGCATATAGGTTGAATACGTATAAAACGCCAACGTTCCACCCATCGTAAGCCCAATAACGGTCAAAACCTCTTTAGGATGCTTAATCAGCCCCATTAATGGATTTTGTTTGAGTTTAGTCGAGCTTTCGTTTTCAAAAGAGTCGGTTTCATTGATGCGGCGGCGCAAATAAAAACCGATATATGCCCCCACAGCGCCTATCAGAAACGGTATTCTCCAGCCCCAACGGTATAATTGCTCTGGGGTTAATAAATATCGCTGTAAAATAATCAGCACCGAAAGCGCAATCAGTTGCCCCATGATCAACGTCACGTATTGAAAGCTAGAATAAAAACCACGGTAACGACTGCTTGCCATTTCACTCAGATAGGTAGCACTCACACCATATTCGCCCCCCACGCTAATCCCTTGTATCAAACGCGCAAATATAAGAATAGCTGGTGACCAGATACCTACCATGTCGTACGTAGGTGCCAAGGCAATTAAGAGTGAACCAAAACACATAAGAATAACCGACGCGGTCAAAGCAGCCTTACGACCCTTTTTATCAGCATAAACCCCCATCAACAAGCCACCGATGGGACGCATCAAAAAGCCGACTGCAAAAATTGCAGCTGTATTCAGTAATTGTACCGTTAAGTTCCCTTTAGGAAAAAAAGAAGCTGCAAAATACAATGAAAATGCAGAGTAAATATACCAGTCATACCACTCAATAAGATTCCCGAGTGCACCGCCGAAAATTGATTTAATACGATTTTTTGTGCCCACTCCGTGCTAACCTCATGATTTGAAAAAACAAACCACTTTACACCGGCATATTTGAACTAGCAACTAGATCCACAGTTTTTTCATCTTCATGCCGCTCCGCCATGACACGACCACTAAACATACTCTGCTCAACAAGCGGTGGTGTTGGTGCTTGCTTAGATTCTTCCGGAAGTTCTTCCTGAAGTTCTTCCTGAAATTCTTGCTTCGCTAAATATTTGGGAAGATATCGGCCAGCTATTGTGGCGAGTACAGCCACAGCTGCCGCAACAAAAGCCAAAATAGGGTTCGTGCAGCAAAGCAAGATCACAACGGCCGCTGACACCACACAAACGCTGACCCCAATGCGCACAAGAAGTGGCATGAGCGTATCGTAATCACGATCCAAGGATTTCCCTTGGGAATAAGCAATGGCAAGACGTGTCATATGCATCAGCAAATGATACGTGGGCGTCGCAACTGCGAGGTAAAGCGCACAGGGCGCCAGAGGGCCAATAAAAACACAAAAGCTTAACACACCCGTCACAATCCAGCCGAAATCATACGCCATCTCCCAAAGCTGCGCACTCATATCATTGGGATCTTTGAGCGCTTTAGGATCTTTGGCACCCATGTTATTCATCACAGAGAGGCTATTCATCCAAAAACGAGGAAGTAAAATAACGGCATGATATACTGCAAATATTTGAATGAAACTATCTAAAAATCGAACCCACGGACCATAATGCTCGATATTATGTTCCAACAAAGCTACAGATAACAGCACCATACGTCGAGACCGTACAAATAAAACACGAGCATAATCAAAATCATGTGTATATTCACGTATGACAGCACCATAGCCATCTAACTCACGCATACAGCTCGCCATACTAGGGAATAGGCCGCCTTTGTCGTTGAAAAAACCAGAATATTGCGAATTTAACATGCTCGCCCCCTATTGCGTGACCACATCAATACAGAACAAATATAATACAATAAATAAGAAATAAAAGCAAATTAGTGTGGGCTTTGTGTTACAAGCCGTTTGACCTTAAGATCACCTTCGGGTGTTCGCTCACCCAGTCCAAAAAAATCACCTTCAGGCGTATAAAGCCGAATGCATTCTGAAATATCAACCGCGTCAAATGCATGCGCGATCACTTTGCCTTGGCTCAAAGCAAAGACCGTATCAGCATCCAAATCAAAACGTGAAAATTGCGTGATTGCATAATCAACCGGTAATAAATGAGCCCGTCGAGCTTCCAACGTTTCAGACTCAAGTGTTTCAAGCGACCACATGGGCTGATTTTCAAACCCTGCTGTATACACGCGATGAAGTTTAGTTACATAGGCACCAACACCCAAAGCTGTGCCAATGGATTCAACTAACGACCTAATATACGTACCTTTGCTGCACGTAACCGTGAGATCCATGGTATGCCCATCAAACCCGCGGCACAGCAATTCATAAATATGTAAGTTTCGAGCAGGTCTTGGAATAACTTCGCCACGCCGCGCATAATCATACAATGGTGTACCTTGATGCTTTAGGGCCGAATACATCGGAGGTACTTGCTGAATATCACCCATAAAATCAGGCAAGACAGCCATGAGTTCTGCATGAGAAATATTAAGTTGCTCAAGTTCAACACAAGACGTAATCTCACCTTCAGCATCTCCCGTGCTTGAGGTAGCACCGAGCAAACCTGAAGTTTCATAGGATTTATCAGCATCTAAAAGATATTGGGAAAATTTAGTGGCTTCACCCAAACAAATCGGCAACATGCCTGTAGCAAGTGGATCTAAACTACCTGTGTGTCCTGCTTTTTTTGCACCTAATAAGCGTTTTACGCGCTGTAATACAGCATTGCTTGATAAGCCCAAGGGCTTATCAACTAAAAGTATGCCATCAATGCATGAAGGGGGAATTTTAGGCGTCAGACTCATCAGACTCATCAGATTCGTTCGCATCATCAATCAATCGAGTCAGACGCTTACCGTACTCAACCGAGGTATCATAAACAAACGAAAGCTTAGGAACTTTACGCAAGCTCAAGCTTCGCGCAAGAGCGGTACGTAAAAAAACGGCCGATTCATTAAGCAAAGCCGTCACCTCAGCGGGTGAATCACAAATCGCTGTAAAATACACGCGCGCGTGACTTAAGTCTTTCGATATGTTCACTGCCAAAATGGTCATCCATTGTGGAAGGCGTTGATCGTCCACTTCGTGCTGAATTAAATGCGCAAGCTTTCGCTGCATTAATTCAGCTACGCGATCGGGTCGTCTACCGTTGTGGTTCATAACTCTCGCTTGACCTCGACTGTTTCAAAAACTTCAATCATGTCACCGACTTTAACATCGTTATAGTTTTTAACGCCGACACCACACTCCATGCCTTGACGGACTTCGGAAGCGTCGTCTTTAAAGCGACGTAAAGACTCAAGCTCACCTTCATAAATAACCACATGATCACGTAAAACGCGAATCGGATTATTACGCTTAAGTAAACCTTCAACCACCATACAACCAGCAATTGCGCCAAGTTTTGGTGAGCGAAATACATCACGCACTTCCGCAAGTCCAACAATATTTTCTTTAAATGCTGGAGCAAGCATACCGGTTAAAGCGGCTTTAACGCGATCAACAATGTCATAAATAACGCTGTAATAATTCAAGACGACCGATTCATTTTCAGCCAAACGTCGTGCAGCTGAATCAGCTCGCACATTAAAGCCAATCAAGAGTGCATCGGAGGCGATGGCCAAATGTACATCAGACTCGGTAATACCACCGACACCCGTAGATATAACGTTCACTTTAACTTCATCGTGAGAAAGGTTCGTTAATGCATCCGAAATAGCCTCAACCGATCCTTGAACATCCGCTTTAAGTGCAATATTCAACGTTTTAACTTCACCGGCTTGCATGTCATCAAACATATTTTCTAAGCTACTGCGTTGACGTCGTGCAAGTTTCACATCACGGAACTTTCCTTGTCTAAACAAGGCCACTTCACGTGCGCGTTTTTCATCAGCAACAACAATCGCCTCATCTCCAGCATGAGGGATCGCTGATAAACCAAGCACTTCAACAGGAATGGATGGCCCAACAGAGGGGACAACTTCACCATTATCGCGTACAAGCGCACGAATGCGACCGTATTGCTGACCTGCAAGTAACATATCGCCTTTATGCAACGTACCGCTTTGCACCAGAACCGTTGCTACAGGACCACGACCTTTATCAAGGCGGGACTCAATCACCACGCCACGTGCAGGACCGCTTCGGTGCGCTTCGAGTTCTAAAACTTCAGATTGCAATAAAAGTGCATCTAAAAGCTCATCGACACCCAAACCTGTTTTTGCGGAAATATGAACGAACTGCGTATCACCACCCCAAGCCTCAGGCAAAACACCATGAGTTGATAATTCAGTCATCACACGATCTGGATCGACACCTTCTTTATCCATTTTATTAACGGCAACAATCATCGGAACGTTCGCTGCTTTCGCATGCTGAACCGCCTCAATGGTTTGAGGTTTCACACCATCATCACCGGCAACCACTAAGATAACGATATCGGTTGCTTTCGCACCGCGTGACCGCATAGCAGTAAACGCCGCGTGACCCGGTGTATCAAGAAATGTTAACTCGCCTTTATCCGTGGAAACATGATACGCACCAATGTGCTGCGTAATACCACCGGCCTCGCCTACAGCTACTTTCGTACGACGAATGTAATCAAGCAACGACGTTTTACCATGGTCAACATGGCCCATAATGGTAACAACCGGTGCACGGGTTTCTTTTTCACCGGTGTGTTCATGCGCATGGTCCAAGCCTTCTTCAATCGCATTGTCGCTCAGCGCACGCGGTGTATGGCCCATTTCTTCAACCACAATCATAGCTGTTTCTTGGTCGATCACTTGGTTGATGGTCGCCATTGCACCTAGACCCATCATCACTTTAATCACTTCAACGCCTTTCACCGACATACGGTTAGCAAGCTCAGCAACCGTGATGGTTTCAGGCACAGCAACATCATGTGTTATAGGAGCCGTTGGTTTGGCAAAACCATGCGTTAAGGCTTCTTCCGCTTCAAGATAGCGCTCGGATTTTTCATGACCTTTTTTCTTCTTGAATTTTTGACGTCGGTTATTCCCAGAAAAACTATCCCCTTCACTCCGGGATGATGAGCTATACTTAGGCTTTTTCTTACTACGTTTAACATCATCACTTGTTTTTTTCTTGTCCTGAGATTGAGAAGGTGTATCGCTACGAGCTCGCTTAGGCTCTGACGTTGAAGCAGCAGCGGGAGCGGTAGCTGGCGCAGGAGCTTCTGACGCCACATCAACAGATACTAGCTCAGATACTGGTTCAGCAATCGCCTCGGGTTCTGAAGCAACTTCAGGCTCAGACACAGCTTCAGAAACAGCTTCAGGCTCAGAAACGTCAGGCGCTTCAACCACAGCAGCAACCGCTTCTACCGCTTCAACAACCGCTTCTTCGATGGCCTCAACCGGCTCGACTTCAGCTTCTTCTAAGGTTGTGCGTTTAACATAGGTGCGTTTTTTACGAACTTCAATATTCACCGTTTTACCACGATGTGCATCTTGTCCTACCGGCATTTGAGAAACACTTTTCCGGCGTAAGGTGATACGCTCGGGCTTGGCTGCATCTTTTTCAGCGCTATTACCTTTCAAATGATTGACCAAAATTCGCTTTTGATCTTCGTTGACAAGCTGTTCTTCTGTCGTTATTGACAGCCCAGCGTCTTTTAATTGACTCAACAAACGTTCAACAGGGATCCCAACGACACTTGCTAATTGCTTCACCGTTACATCAGCCATGTTTTATTCCCCTCTTTGCTACTCGCACTCACATTCACATTCAGCAACTCATCAAGCCTCAGACGCGTCGTCAGACTTAAACCATGCTTCCCGAGCCTTCATAATTAAGGCCCCAGCTTTTTCTTCAGTCATATCAGGCACATCGAGTAACTCATCTACAGCAAGCTCTGCTAAATCATCACGTGTGGTAATACCTGCAGCAGTCAAACACTCAAGCAATGCTGGCGTAACACCTTCCATCGAAGCTAAATCAGCATCACCTTCACCTGACTTTCCTCCAAGCAAAGCTTGTGTCAAGAGGGTATCATTGGCTCGATTACGAAGCTCATCAACAATCTCTTCATCAAACGCTTCAATTTCAAGCAACTCTTCTTTAGGCACATAAGCCACTTCTTCCAGCGAAGAGAAACCATGCTCGACAAGCAATTGAGCCACTTCTTCGTCAATTTCTAATGCAGTCGTAAATGATTGAATAATTTTAGTTGCTTCTTCTTCGTTTTTACTTTCAAAATCTTCAACCGTCATCACGTTAAGTGACCAACCGGTCAGCTGACTTGCAAGACGAACGTTTTGCCCACTTCGACCAATCGCTTGTGACAGTTGTGAGCTATGTACGGCCAAATCCATGGTGTGTGAATCTTCATCCACCACAATCGATGAAACTTCAGCTGGCGCCATTGCATTAATCACCAATTGCGCTGGGTTATCATCCCATAAAATAATATCTACGCGCTCACCACCTAACTCACTCGACACCGCTTGAACACGGGCACCACGCATACCAACACACGCACCGATAGGGTCAATACGACCATCATTGGTTTTAACTGCAATCTTAGCGCGACTACCTGGATCACGTGCAGCAGCTTTAATTTCAATAACCGACTCACCAATCTCAGGCACTTCGATCCGAAACAACTCAACCAGCATTTCTGCATGTGTTCGGCTAACCAAGAGCTGTGGACCGCGCATTTGATCCGAAATCGCATAAAGATAAGCACGCGCTCGGTCATTTGTTCGGAACATCTCTTGTGGAAGCATGTCTTTACGCGACAAGAAGGCTTCTGCCTTACCTCCTAAATCAATAATCACATGCTCACGGGTTACTTTTTTAACCGTACCGTACACAAGCTGACCTAATTTATCTTTAAACTGGTCTTCAACTAATTTACGCTCAGCTTCGCGCATTTTTTGAGCAATCGCTTGGCGTGCGCTTTGTGCAGAAATACGTCCAAACTCAACCGACGGCACAAGCTCTTCAATTCGTCCACCGAGCTCAATATCAGGTGCACGTGTTTTCGCCTCAGCCAGGGTTAACTCACGCTCAGGAAACATGATTTCATCATCAGCAACCACATCCCAGTATCGAAACGTTTTGTATTCACCCGTTCGTGGGTCGACTTTAACGCGAACACCTGCTTCCACGCCAGAAAGTTTTCGTGTTGCAGACTCAAGTCCTGCTTGTATCGCTTCCAAAACAGTTTCTTTGGTCACGCCTTTTTCGTTCGATAGTGCCTCAGCAACCAATAACAATTCTTTGCTCATGCTTCGCCTCGCTCAACAGTCAAATGTGCTTTTACAATATTTGAGAAAGGAAAGGTATGTTCTGTATCCCCTTCCTGCAAAATTAGGGCGTCATCTTTAACGGCCGTAATCGTCCCTGTAACGTTCCGTCGGTCGCCCATCGGACGTCCCAAACGAATTTGAACTTCTTTCCCAAGGTAACGCGCGTATTGCTCTGGATAAAACAAAGGTCGCGGCTCGCCAGGGGATGATATTTCTAAATTATATTGCTCAGCAATCGGATCGTGAACATCAAGTAAAGCACTGACTTGGCGACTTACACGCTCACAGTCATCGACCACAACCCCATCGACCATATCAATATATACACGTAAAAGGCTATGCCGCCCTTGCCGGTGATACTCGCAACCCCAAAATTCAATACCCATGCTTTCGATGCTAGGGCGTATGAGTGCTTCTATTTCTTGCTGAATCATAAATAAATTGACTTCGTAAATAATTATAAAAGTATTAGATAATAAAAAACCCCATAAATGGGGTTATTTAGAAGTGGTAGCGGGGGCAGGATTTGAACCTACGACCTTCGGGTTATGAGCCCGACGAGCTACCAAGCTGCTCCACCCCGCATCAACTGAGGGAAGTATACCTAAATCCCTCGTCGGGCGCAAGCCCCCTGGCCTTCTTTATTGGGTTCAATACATAAATCATCACAACATAAAAACTCAATCCATTGATTTTCGTTTCAACAGAGGTGAATGCATGAAAGTAGAAGCTAAAATTCAAAAATGGGGTAATGGCCTGGCACTCCGGGTCTCAGGTGTGCTACGCGACATTCCTCACTTCAAAGAAGGCATGCTCGTTGAAATTGATGTGAACGAAGAAGGGTTTGTGCTGAAAAAACGTAATCTTCAGAAAAACACGCGCTTTCCTTTTAATGAAGATCAATTACTCGAAGGCTTAACACCTGAACTTGCCCATGCCGACTTACTTGCCACACCAAGCGCAAAAGAGGTGGGGGAATCATGTGTACAAACTACATACCTGAACGTAATCATATCGTCTGGATGGACTTTGAGCCCACAAAAGGACGTGAGATTGGAAAATATCGTCAGGCCTTTATTTTATCTTCAAAAACATATAACCAAAAAACAGGTCTTGTTATCTGCTGCCCCATCAGCACAAGCATTCGAGGTGGTTCAACCGAAGTTTTAATTCATAACATGGACAAGCCTTCTGTCATCGCTGCGAGTTTAATTCAAACACTTGCCTGGAAAGGGCGTAAAATTAAATTCATAACTCACGCAGAAGAAGATGTTATCAACAACGTTCTTTTTCGTATTCTGCCGCTTATAGGCGCAGATAAACTTATTGAAGATAATATTTCTAATCCTTAATCTTCACTCTATCGAAAACCAAGTCGAATTGTAAAATAGCCCGAGCGTTTTATCGTCGGGCTATTTTTTAATTACTTAAGAATCAAGCATCAGTACTAAAAACGTTCTCGTACCAACAAATTACCCTCATCCGTGGCCATTTCGCATGACGCTATTTCTGTGTAAGAATCAGACTGACGACGACTGCCTGCAAAAAATGAATAAACTGCATTTGCAGCATTCGTGATATGGGTCATCGGCGACGTGTGTTGAGATTCAATTTTAGCTACAAGCGTTTGATGAGCGCTCTTCAAAGCCTCTTCTGGATTTGCTGAACCTAAAGGATCTAACCCACCATCGGCCATCAGTTCTTCCACTGAAGCAAATACAACACCATTATCCATAGGTATGATTTCGATACCACTGCTTGCGACTAATTTTTTAACACTTGAATCGCTAGATAATTGATCGTGTAACTCCAGCTCATTATCTCCAGAAGCAAGTCGCTGCTCCAACCCTCGTTTGATTTCGGCAATGAGTCGATTTGAAGGAGTGATTTCAAAACCATAAGTTTTAATATGCAAACGGTCAAAAGAGACAGGGATTTGAGCCGTTAGGTAGGCTTGAATTTTACGCAGATTAATATAGCGGTCAAATTTCCCCTCGAGTAATCCACCGCCATTTTGATGATTATCATCATCAGAATCATAAGGCTTATAACCACCTACAGTTGCCAGAACAAAACCATCCTCCTCATCGGCAGGAAAAGGTTTTACATTGTGCACAACATCCGACAATGCTTCTTTCAAACTAGCCGCTTTTGAGAACTTCTGAAGATACAATCCTAAACCGCCAAGTAAAGCAGAACATACCGCCACAGTCATCGCGATGGGCGCTAAAGAAACTAAAAAATAACTCGCGATCGCCGTTATCGCTGCCGCTGCCGCAATCCCCATCAGGAGACGACCTATTTTTCTCATCGTCCATGTATTTTCATGAAGAGATAATGCTTCTGCTAATTTTAATGTTTCTTTTAGGTTATCAAGGTACGATTGTTTTTGCTGTTGTGTTGGATTTTTTGGACGATTTAAAATGCGTGCCACGCGCCCGATCACTTGTTCCGTATGAAGTATTGCCTGCTGTTGTTCTCTTTTTTCCATCGTGGTCGCACGAAGATCTAAATTATTAAGCTGCTCTAATAGGCGATCAAGTTGATTGTCTACTACCGATTGGTCAATAAAAATTCGCTCTTTTCGGCGATTAAACAATTTAGTTTTATTAATCTGATTAGCAAGTGCATAATCTTTCTGTCCGGATAAATGCCGATCTATATAAGCTTTCCGGCCTGCCCGCATCTCATCAGGTGTTCCATAGGGTACCCCTGCAAAATTTATCACACGATACTTACTCATTACACACCTCGCTTACAGATTTAGTTTAAAAAAAACGCATTGTACCACAAAAAAATCCAATTCAGCTAGTGCGTAACATCGCTCCGAATTATTTCAAAAAATTAACATACTGAAAAACAAGGCAAGGCAAAAAAGAATCACTTAGAGCAAATTAATTGCAATATATTTGTGCATGTGATATGATTCAATCTGCAGAAATATAGAGGAGGTCAGATCATGGGTCTTTTAAATTGGTTAAAAAACGAAACACCTGAAGAGCGAGCAGAAAAACAAGCAACATTTGCGCTCAACAGAACATTGAAACAAATTAAAGATATTCCTACGAGCCACCCGGTCGAGGCGTGTATCGCCGCAGGCGCACTAACCGTAGCCACCGTATTCCTGGGTTCACCCATTATTTTGTTTGCTTTATGCGTTAGCTTTCTTGTGTTACTTACGATGAATGCAATCAAACCACCAACGGCTGGTGAGCAAGCCTCCAGTTTATTCAGTGATTTGGGCGCAGCTCTAGGTTTTAACTAAAATCATCTTAAAGCTGCCGTCATGACGGCAGCTTTAATCAAGCAAACACACCTAAACACAAAGCGATTAACGCGCTTGGAAACAAACCTAAATACAGCAGTGATAAGCTATTCAACGAAAAAATCACCTGCTCGCTTTTTGAAAGATGAATACGGGACATATCAGCGGGTTCATCAAAGTACATAACTTTAATCACACGTAAATAATAAAACGCACCAATCACAGCAAACACAAGCCCAAGTACAGCGACCCACATCATGTTGGCATCAACCAAAGCTTTTAAAACGAGCAATTTTGTTAAGAATCCTACCAACGGTGGTACACCGGCCATCGAAAATAAAATCAACAGCATCAAAAACGCAAGCCAAGGATGACGTTTATTTAAACCCCGTAGATCATCAATATCGGTAATTTCAACACCACCACGAGATAACAACACGATTAAGCCAAGCGCACCGGATGACATCAAGGCGTAAACCACAACATAATATAAGGCAGCTGAATAACCTGCCGATGTTGCCGCAAGCAGACCAAACAATGCGTACCCAGCATGCGCTACCGCTGAATAAGCAAATAAACGTTTAATTTTAGTTTGAACCACAGCCAAAATATTACCGAGACCTGTGGATAATAACGCGAGTACCAAAACCAATTGCTGCCATTGGCTCACCATGTCACCCCAGCCCAGCGTCAGCAAACGAAGGGCCATACCTAGCGCTGCAATTTTGGGTGCGGCACTGATGAAAAGTGTGGTCGCACTTGGTGCGCCATCGTACACATCCGGCGCCCAAAAATGAAACGGAGCAGCGGCAAGTTTAAATGCAACCCCCACCACTAAAAACACGAGAGAGAACGTAAGCAAACCCGATTGCGTGCTAAACAGCTCAGGTGTAAGCGCTGCGTTAATCGCATCAAACGTTACAGCGCCTGTTGCACCATACAGTAACGACATGCCGTAAAGTAAAATACCTGAAGCCATCGCGCCCATCACGAAATATTTCAAGGCAGCTTCGGGGCCATCAGCCTCGGTCCGACGAATCGCGGTTAAGGCATAAAGCGGAAGCGATAATAACTCAAGGGCCAAATACACCGTCAGTAACGAATGCGCAGACACCAAGATCATCATGCCCAGTGTCGAAAATAACGCTAACACGGTATTATCACCTACGGATACGCCACGCTCGTTCAAATACGGTCGACCATAAAACAAACTTAAAAACACGGTCAGACCAATAAAAAATTTCATGACATGCGCCATATCATCGCTAATAAATGCACCAGCAAATAAGACCTGCTTGGCATGCCCTATCAGCATCAAGCTCTCACCTGCGGCAAGCAACACACCTATGCATGCAAAAGAAAAGACCAAACAACCACGTCTAGGAAAAAACAAATCACCCAAAAGTGCAACACATGCGGTCAACAGCAGTGTCATTTCAGGAAGTGCCAAACAGATATTATCGAGTAATCCAGTCATGATCTTTTAACCTTGAAGTTTTGCTTGAAGTTTTGAATGGTCAGCTTGCGCCAAGGTGGTGCTTACCGATTGATGAACGTAATCCAACATGGGTTTAGGATAAATACCCATCACAAGCACGAGGACCGCAAGCAGCGAATAAGCACTGAGCTCAAATTTTGATAAATCCTGAAGTGCCTCAACTTTTTTATTGGTCACGGGTCCAAAAATCACGCGTTTGTACATCCATAAGGTGTATGTTGCACCGATGATCAGTGTGGTCGCAGCCCAGAAGGCGATCCAGAACCCGGCTTTCATGCTACCAACAATCACCATGAACTCGCCCACAAATCCAGACGTACCTGGCAGGCCAGCATTGGCCATGGCAAAGAGCATAAAGAACGAAGCAAACACCGGCATCGATTTAACAATACCGCCAAAATCATCAATTTGTCGTGAATGCATGCGGTCATAAATAAAACCAACCCCCGCAAACATAGCACTCGATACAAAAGCGTGTGAAATCATAATCACAATTGCGCCTTCTAAAACCAGCCCTGCACTTTGTAAGTTGCTTTTATCAACCATCGCAAATAATACAAAACAGCCTAAAGTAACAAATCCCATGTGCGATATCGATGAATAAGCAATCAAACGCTTCATGTCTTGCTGAACAATCGCAATCAATCCCACATAAACAACAGCAATCAACGACAACGCAATCATCACCGGAGCATAGTATTGGCAGGCATCAGGCACAATCGGTAAGGCAAAACGTAGGAAACCATACGCACCGAGCTTAAGTAAGATTGCAGCCAACATAATAGAACCGCCTGCTGGCGCCTCGGTATGCGCATCAGGCAACCAGGTATGCACAGGGAACATAGGAATTTTAATCGCAAACCCAAAGAAAAAAGCGATAAATATCAACGTTTGCGCTGTCATACTAAGTTTTAGAGCATATAACGTACCTAAATCAAACGATTTGGCGTGGTAGCCTAAGTATAAAAAAGCAGCCAACATCAACACCGAACCTAGGAACGTGTATAAGAAAAACTTAATCGCTGCATATACGCGGTTATCTGAACCCCAAATCCCGATGATCAAGTACATAGGAATTAGCGTTGCTTCCCAGAAGACATAAAATAAAATCACGTCCATGGCTGCAAACACACCCACTAATAGCCCTTGCATGATAAGAAATGCTGCGATGTATTGTGAAACACGTGTTTTAACGCTTTCCCAGGTGGCAAGAAACACGATGAGGTTCGTAAATACACTTAAAATAATTAAAATAAGCGACAAGCCATCAATACCTAGATGATATCGAATACCTAAAGCCGGAACCCAAGATATATCTTCAACAAATTGCATGCCTTGCACGGCTGGGTCAAATCCCATCATTAGCGGCACACAACAGGCCAAACTCACAATAACGGTAAGTAAACCAAGCGCACGCGTACGATTGGGACGGGCATCGTCTCCAACGAGACAAATTCCAACACCCGCAATCATTGGGAGCCAGATCAAAATACTCAGCATATACTGCATGTTATCCCCTTCATTAAACCTTGTGCTTAGGTCGCATTTACCCTAGCAATAACCAACTTAGAAAAGCCAATAACCCGAAGGCCATAAATGCCATATAATGAAACACATACCCACTTTGTGCTACGCGCATTTTGGAAGCAGTCCAGCGTACCCAACGCCCTGTTCCGTTCACGATGCCGCCATCAATCAAAGCCTGATCTCCCGCACGATAAAACAAACGCCCTAGCGCTCGGCCTCCACGGATAAAAAACCAATCGTTAAATTTATCAAACCCGTATTTGTTTTCCAATATTTTATACGGCGTAGCAAAAATACAAACCAACCGACCGGGTATACTTGGCCATACAATATAAGCAAGCCAGGTGAGTAGAATTCCCGCCAACGTTAACCAAAACACCGGAGAATGATACGCATGGAGCACGGCCGCCATCGGCGTAGTCACGCCTTCTGATGCAATTTCTTTTAGTACATCATATTTTTCAAAAACAGTGATCGACGGCGCTAATAAACTCGGTGTTTTAAACAACATGGGTTCAAATAATATATATCCGAGCACCACCGATGGAACCGCTAAGACAACCAAAGGTAACCAAACCACCCACGGTGACTCCTGCACATGACTGTAAGCTTTTTCAGTCATGCGAGGTGTACCATGAAACGTCATAAATAATGCTCGGAAAGAATAAATAGCGGTTGCCATAGCCCCCAGAGCCACGCAGATATAAGCATAATCGCTGCCAGGGATGCTTGATGCTTTAGCTGCCTCAATAATGGTGTCTTTCGAGAAAAATCCAGCAAATGGCGGAACTGCACAAAGCGCCAAACTACCGATTAAAAACGTGATGTACGTGATGGGCATTTTGCGCCATAGTCCACCCATTTTTCGCATATCTTGCTCATGGTGCATGCCAATAATAACGGAGCCTGCAGCTAAGAAGAGTAAAGCTTTAAAGCACGCATGCGTTAACAAGTGGAACATTCCCGCACTGAATGCTGATGCCCCCATGGCCACCATCATGTAACCTAACTGCGAAAGCGTTGAATACGCAACGACGCGCTTAATATCATTCATCACAATGGCGAGAAGACCTGTAAATAACGCACCGGTCGCACCCGTGACTAAAATAAAGCTCAATGCGGTTTCTGAATACTCAACTAGCGGTGATATACGAGCGACCATAAACACGCCAGCGGTTACCATGGTTGCGGCATGAATTAAGGCAGAAATAGGCGTTGGGCCTTCCATTGATTCAGGTAACCAAACATGTAACGGCACTTGAGCTGATTTTCCCATGGCGCCTATAAAGAGCAAAATAGAAATCACCGTCACCACGGGCCATGATTGGTCACCCCAAATATGTATGGTTTTATCTGAAAGCGCACCCGCATGAGCAAACACGGTTGCATAATCCAAGCTGCCGACGTACATCAATACCAGACCAATACCAAGAATAAACCCAAAGTCACCCACACGATTCACTAAAAAGGCTTTGAGGCTACCTTGCAGAGCTGATTCTTTTTCAAACCAAAATCCAATCAGCAAATAAGATACCAAGCCTACACCTTCCCATCCAAAGAAAAGCTGCAAGAACCCGTTTGCGGTTACAAGCATTAACATCATGAACGTAAAAAGAGAAATATAACTAAAAAATCGTTGATAACCGGGATCGTCTGTCATGTAGCCGATACTATATATATGCACCAAGAGCGACACAAACGTGACGGTGACCATCATCACAGCTGTCAATGGATCAATAAGAAGACCTAAATGAAAAGCATAAGCAAACGGCGCTGGCGCGCTAGCCCAGGTGTAGGCGTTCACATCAAGCATGGTGCCGTGCCCGAACACACCCATAGCAACATAAATCGCCGCACAAAAGGCGACAAAAACACCGGAAATGGTCACGCAATGCGCGCCCCGTCGACCCAATATTTTTCCACCAAAGCCAGCAAGCACTGCACCAACCAGAGGTGCTAAAACACTTAACCAAGAAATCGCTAACATACTCACGTGGTTATCCTTTCAAATGATTGATTGCGTTGACATCGATGCTGCCACGATGACGAAAAAGCAAGAGCACAATGGCAAGCCCAATGGCGGCTTCAGCTGCGGCAACCGTTAGAATAAAGAAAACAAAGGCTTCGCCTACATGCCCACCGTGTGCGGAAGAAAAAGCAACAAAATTGGTGTTAACTGCCAACAGCATAAGCTCCAAGCACACCAGTAAAGTAATGACATTACGGCGGTTGATTAACATGCCTACCATGCTCACGGCAAACAGAATGCCGCTTAAAATAAGATAATGAGTTACAGGAATCATGCGTCGTCCTCCTCAGGTTTCTCTGACTTCATACTGATTAAGCTCACGCGATCTTCCCGTCGTGTCATGATTTGGTTCACAACGTTTTGACGTTTTGATGGCCGTGGTACACGATGTGTCAGCGTAATCGCTGCAACAATAGCAACCAATAATATCATCGCGGCCATTTCGAACGCTAAAATATCCTGGGTATAGATCACCATCCCCAGAGCCTCGGTATTTGATATATCTGACGTGTGCAAACCAACTGAACCGAGCATACGGCTATCCACAGGCAAGGCTTGAATAAGTAAACCGATAAATAATGCTGTGCCAAGCACCGCCCAAGGCGCGTAACGACGAAACGTTGTCTTCATGAGTTCAGTATCAATATTAAGCATCATGACGACAAACAAAAACAAGGTCATGACCGCGCCGACATATACAAGCACGAGAATAAGCGCTAAAAACTCAGCATGCGCGAGCAACCATACACCCGCGCTCCCGAAAAACGTAAGCACTAAAAACAAAACACAGCGCACAGGATTACGTTGAATCACCGCTAAAAATGCAGCTAAAACCGTAAGCCCAGCAAACGCATAAAAAATAATATTAACTAACTCTACGTGCATAACGAACCCCATCAACGGTATTTGGCATCAATTTCGCGGTCTTTAGCAAGACGCTCTTCCATGTGGTCGCCCACAGCCAATAGTTTTTCTTTGGTCATGATGTTTTGCCCACGCTCATCCATGTGATAGTGATGAATTGGCGTGACAACAATGGAGTCAACCGGGCATGACTCTTCACACAAACCGCAATTAATACACTTGAACATATCAATATCATAACGTGTGGTTCGTCGTGAGCCATCATCTCGCTCTTCCGAATCAATCGTAATCGCTAAAGCCGGGCATACAGCCTCACATAATTTACAAGCAATGCAGCGCTCCTCACCGTTGGGATAGCGTCGCAAAGCCAGCAAGCCACGAAATCGGGGTGATATAGGTGTTTTTTCTTCAGGAAACTGAACCGTTATTTTTTTCTTAAAGAAATAACGTCCGGTTAATCGTAACCCGGCCAACAGCTCCCATAATAAGAAACTTTTAATATAATGCTTGGCATAGCGAACAATTGTTTTCATTCAGAAGACCTTTTGAGCTTACGAGAACCAGGGACCAAGTTTAGCAACGACCATAGCCGCCGTAACAACCACCCAAACCAACGTCACGGGAATTAAAACTTTCCATCCGAGACGCATCAGTTGATCATAACGGTAGCGAGGAAACGTTGCTCTAATCCATAAATAGACGAAGAGAAAAAAGCACGTTTTAATCAGAAGCCATGCAATACCTGGTACAAAAAAGAAGAGTGAGTTTAAAAAAGGAATGCCCTCAAACGGCGACAACCACCCACCAGCGAAAAGCAACGCAAGCATAGCAGAAATTAAAATCATGCTTGCATACTCAGCCAAAAAGAACAGTCCAAACATAATGGCTGAATATTCAACGTGAAAACCCGCCACAATTTCAGACTCACCTTCTGCTAAATCAAACGGAGCACGGTTTGTCTCAGCAATGCCTGCAATCCAAAATGACATGAATAATGGCAACAAAGGCAACGCCCACCAATGCCAAATACCGCCCTGCTGTGACATGACAATGTCCGTAATATTCATGCTGTTTGCCGCTAATAACACGCCGACCAATGCAAAACCCATGGCAATTTCATACGAAACGGTTTGTGCCGCACTACGAAGTGCACCCAACATCGCGTATTTAGAATTAGATGCCCAGCCTGCAATTAAAATGCCGTAGACGCTCAGCGAACTAACCGCAAATAAATACAACACACCCGCATTAATATTGGCTAGCACTAAGCCCTGATCGAACGGAATCACAGCCCAACCGACAAGTGCTGGCGCCAAGGTAAACAGCGGTGCAACAAGAAACAAATATTTATTCGACTGTGTCGGAATGACAATTTCTTTTTGAAGCATTTTCATCAAATCAGCAAACGGTTGCAACAAGCCTCGATAACCCACGCGATTAGGGCCAATACGTTGCTGAATAAAACCAATCACTTTTCGTTCAAAAAAAGTTAAGTAAGCTACCCCAATTAAAAGCGGTAACACAATGATCAGGATTTTAATAATAATCCACAAAAGTAGGCTAATGTCTTGCAACATGATTTACCTTAAAATTTAACGCTTAACAGTTATAGGAGCGAAGGCGTGACCGAGGTCAACCGTCTCCGGCATGGCGTTGGGTACCCAAACCACATCGGGTGCAACACGTGCATCACATTTCAACGGCAATGTTATCTCAATATCACCTTGAGATACAGTAGCCATATCGCTTAAATCCAAGCGTTTAGCCGTTGTTGGGTGCAAACGAACACATATATCATCCGCTGCAGCGCACGCCTGTAAGGCTTTTGCATGCCGAACAACGGCGTCTGTTCGATACAAAGGCCATTCGCCGACGCGCACCAGACCTGTTTGTACTTCAGGCCAAGTTTCTGGATAAAAACATTCAGATTTTGACGCATCACCCAGGGCAAGTTCAGCTTGAAGAACCGAGAGCACCTCTTCGGTCGAGGTGAATTCAAAATCAACGCACTGAAGTGTATTCGCTAACACGCGTAAAATCTTCCAGGCTGGTCGCGCTTCAGCATAGGGCGCAAGTGCTCCGGTAAACGTTTGCCATGTTTGATCAACATTGATATACGTACCCGATGTTTCAGCAAATAATGCCATAGGCAAAATTACATCGGCGCATTCTTTAATCGACTCCGTCTGATAACCCGAAATGGCGACAACAAACTCAGCAGCGAGCATCGCTTGACGTGCACGCGTTGGGTTCGCAATATCCATCATTGGATCAAGCCCCATCAACACATAGCCTTTAAGCTTAGCCTCTAAAGCATCTTGTGTTGATAAACCTGGCTGCTCAAGCGATTTACCGGCTGCTTTTCGGTGCGGTACAGCACCAGCAACCCATGCTCCCGCGCTATTTGAACCCACCGTTAGACGAAGATGTTGCGCGCCGCTTAACCTACAAATCCACGTCATAACACTGCGAAGGATCGCTGCATTCGGATGATTTTCAAAAATAGCTCCGGTAACGATAGCAGCCAATGGCTGACACAAAGCATCGGCCATCGCTTCGGTTACAGCATTTGAAGCATGTTGTTCAAGTAATTTTTGAAGCTGTTCAGGTAGCGTTATATCACTTGAATTTGATTTTGCTTTTTTTGCAAGTGCCGCAAGCACACTCACCGCATGCATCAGCATGGCGTCAGGTGAAGCGGTGATGGCTTCGGTATACGGTACCCGAACATCAAATTCAACCGGATTAATCGCGTACACCGAAGCATTATTCTGATGCGCTTTCTGAAGACGCACACCAGCCAACGGCACTTCTCGAAGTAAGTTACAGCCAAACAACAAGATGGCCTCTTGTTTTTCAAGCTCTGCAAACGGCAATGAACTGATTGGCATCACCGGCTGTAAAGCCTGATCGCGAACATCCGTTTGATGTAAACGATGATCGATATTATTTACACCAAGTGCTCGCATAAGCTTTTGTAATAAATATAATTCTTCGACCGTTGCTGACGGTTGGGTCAAGGCCGCCAATTGCTGAGGGCCATGCTCTTCAATCACACGACTCATGCCTTTGGCTGCAAACGTTAACGCAGCTTGCCAACTCACAACGCCCCACTGGCCATTGCGTTTAATCATCGGTTGACCCGCGCGTGACTTATGATCATTTAGCCCTAAATAACTAAATCGGTCACGGTCTGACAACCATGTCTCGTTGAGTGCATCATGCTCTTTAGGCACCACACGCATCAACCGTTCGCGTCGTGTGTGCGTATAAATATTTGAACCTAAACAATCATGAGGCGCGACACCTGCATGCTGTGTCATCTCCCAAGCACGTGCCGTAAAACGATAGGGCTTGGACGTCAAAGCACCGACAGGACATAAATCAATAATATTTGCTGAAATTTCAGATTTCAAACTATGCTCAACGTAGGTTCCAATTTGCATGTGCTCGCCACGCCCCATGCCACCAAGCTCTTGGAGACCTGCAATTTCTTCACCAAAACGCACGCAACGCGTACACTGAATACAACGTGTCATTTCGGTTGAAACCAGTGCACCTAAATCATCATCATGAGCTACACGCTTAGCTTCGGCATACTCAGAACTATCCTGCCCAAACCCCATGGAAACATCTTGCAATTCACACTCACCACCTTGGTCGCAAATAGGGCAATCCAACGGATGGTTAATCAGCAAAAATTCCATCACGGCTTCTTGTGACCGACGTGCCTCTTCTGATTTGGTAAAAACTTTCATGCCATCCGTAATCGGTGTCGCACAAGCAGGAAGCGTTTTTTTAGAATTCGCGACACTGACTAAACACATACGGCAGTTGGCCGCAACAGATAGCTTCTTGTGGTAACAAAAGCGAGGAATATGAATACCTGCTTCATCGGCTACTTCGATAATCATTTTTCCGTTTTCAACGTCAAATGATTTGCCGTCTATTTCAATCGTCGCCATGATTTAACCTTTTTGCTTAATAAAAGCATCAAACTCTGAGTAAAAATGCTTTACGAAACTTTGAACAGGCCAAGCTGCTGCCTCTCCTAGCGCACAGATGGTACGTCCTTCAATTTTGTCGGCCACATTCACCAGCTTTTCGATATCGCCGGGCGTGCCTTGGCCCCCATGAATTCGATTAAGTAAACGCACCATCCATCCCGTACCTTCACGACATGGCGTGCACTGCCCACACGACTCTTCCATATAAAAGAGTGAGACTCGTCGCAATACATCGACCATACACGTTGTGTCGTCCATAATAATCACAGCACCTGAGCCCAGGCCAGATCCCGCTTTCTGAACGCTATCATAATCCATGTCCAAGCCCATCATGACATCACCGGGCAACACAGGCATTGAGGTTCCACCCGGTATCACAGCTTTTAACGTTCGACCTTCTCGTAAACCACCCGCAAGCTCTAATAACGTTTTAAAAGGCGTGCCCAACGGTATCTCAAAATTGCCTGGTTTATTGACATGTCCACTGACACTAAAGCATTTAGTACCGCCATTATTAGGCTTTCCAAGCTTTAAAAACCAATCGCCGCCTTTTTCTAAAATCACGGGAACCGACGCAAATGTTTCGGTATTATTAATCGTCGTTGGCTTGCCATATAAACCAAAATTCGCTGGAAAAGGAGGTTTAAAACGCGGCTGACCTTTTTTACCTTCCAAAGAATTAAGTAACGCGGTCTCTTCACCGCAAATATAAGCTCCTGCACCTAAATGATTATGCAAATCAAAATCAAAACCAGCACCGAGGATATTTTTCCCGAGCAGTCCAGCGGCATACGCTTCTTTGAGCGCCGCTTCCATACGCTCATACGGCTCCCAAAACTCACCTCGTATATAATTATAACCGACGGTTGCACCCATCACGTAGCCAGCAATTGCCATACCTTCGATCAGTTGATGCGGGTTATAACGTAAAATATCGCGATCTTTACAGGTTCCTGGCTCGCCTTCATCCGAGTTACACACCACGTATTTTTGAACCGGCGTGTTACGGTTCATAAAGCTCCACTTAAGCCCCGTCGGAAACCCTGCGCCACCACGTCCACGTAGCGCTGATAATTTCAACTCTGCAATAATCTCTGCAGGTGGCGTTTGCTCAGCTAAAATACGACGCCAAACTTGATAACCCCCAACACTTTCATACGTCGATAATGCCCACGGTTCGGGTAGATCGAGCGTTCGATAACAAACTTGATTTTGTTTAACCACCGTCATTTATACTTCTCCAACACCCCATCAAGGGCATCAACCGTTAAGTTCTCGTGATAATCTTTATTTACTTGCATCATCGGCGCGTTCACACAAGCACCCAAACACTCAACCTCGGACAGTGTAAACAGTCCATCCGCTGTTGTTTGACCGTGAGTAACGCCCAATTTTTCTTGCAATGCTGAAAAAATAGCCTTCGAATCACGTAATTGGCAGGTGATATTGGTACAGACATTGACGGTATGCCGACCCGCAGGCTTTGTTCGGTACATGCTATAAAACGAAGCCACTTCGTATACAGCAACCGCTGGCATATCAAGATAAACCGCCACCGCATCCATAGCAGCCGCAGTTAAGTAACCTTGCGCCTCTTGAACCAGGGTTAACGCGTGCATCACCGCTGATTGCTTTTGATCTGCAGGAAATTTATTAACCCAACGATCAATTTCAGCCAGGCTATCTTTAGATACAAACTCATGTAACAAAACCGCTGTGCCAGATATATTAGACGCGCTCATCGATCAATCTCTCCAAATACAATATCTTGGCTTGCCAAAATAGCCACGCCATCAGCAAGCATATGGCCTTTGACCATCTCATCAAAGCTTGCTAAATGCGAAAAACCTGGCGCTCGAATCTTCATGCGATAAGGCTTGTTTGCACCATCTGAAACCAAATAAATACCAAATTCACCTTTAGGTGCTTCAACCGCGCTATATACTTCCCCTTCAGGCAATGAAAAACCCTCGGAAAAAAGTTTAAAGTGATGGATCAACGCTTCCATATCATGCTTCATGGTTTCGCGAGGCGGTGGAGTAATTTTATGATCGTCTAACTTAATCGGGCCTGGGTTATCACGAAGCCATGCAACACATTGCTGAATAATACGATTTGATTGCCGCATTTCTTCAATACGCACTAAATATCGGTCATAACAATCACCGGTGCGCCCCACAGGTACATCAAAATCAACTTTATCATAGGCTGCGTACGGCTGCTTTTTTCGTAAATCCCACGCCACACCCGAACCACGTAGCATCGGTCCTGTAAAGCCTTGCTGGAGCGCCTCTTCAGGTGAGACCACGCCAATATCGACCGTGCGTTGCTTCCAAATACGATTATCCGTCAATAATGTCTCATACTCATCCACGCATTTAGGAAAACGTTTCGTGAACGATTCGATAAAATCAAGTAAACCGCCTTGGCGATTAGAGTTCATCGCATCCACTTCACGCTCGCTATGCCAGCGTGAAGGCTTGTATTGTGGCATGCTATCAGGCAAGTCACGCGCAACACCACCGGGCCGGTAATACGTCGCATGCATGCGCGCACCAGACACTGCTTCGTAGCAATCAAATAAATCTTCACGCTCACGGAAACAATACAAAAACACGGTCATCGCACCGATATCCAGCGCTGTAGCTCCAAGCCATAACAGGTGATTTAATATACGTGTAATTTCATCAAACATCGTACGAATATATTGGGCGCGAATCGGTGCTTTCACACCTAGCATACGCTCTAAGGCAAGAACATAAGCATGCTCGTTACACATCATCGAGACATAATCGAGGCGGTCCATATAACCAATGCTTTGAATATAAGGCTTGGTTTCGACCAGTTTTTCTGTTCCACGATGTAATAATCCTACATGAGGATCCGCACGTACAATAGTTTCGCCCTCAAGCTCGAGTACCAAGCGCAAAACCCCATGTGCTGCAGGGTGCTGTGGTCCAAAATTTAACGTGTAATGCTGTAACTCAATCATGACGAATCACCTTTGGAACTAATGTGCGAGGCTGAATGTCCACGGGTTCATAAATCACCTTTCTCAATGTGGCATCATAGCGCATTTCAACATGACCACTCACAGGAAAATCTTTGCGGAATGGATGACCAATAAAGCCGTAATCCGTCAAGATACGACGCAAATCAGGGTGGTCGTCAAACAAAACACCAAACATGTCGTAGGCTTCTCGTTCAAACCAATTCGCACTTTTCCAAATCGACACAACCGATGGTAGTGCATGTAAGACATCATCGAGATAAACTTTAACACGTAGACGTTGGTTTTTTTGTGTTGATAATAAATGATAAACCACAGCGAAACGAGGGGTATGATCGCTATTCTTAGCCTTAACCTCAGGCTCGACAGCACGTGAAAATCCTGACTCACTGGCCGCATCGGTTTCCCAGTGACTGCTGCCATAGTGCAAATAATCAACCGCACACACATCAATCAACTGATCAAATGCGAACGCGGCTTTATCGCGTAGCGTTTTCATGGCCAACAAGAGCGTACTGCCCTCAAGTGTTATCGTGACCTCGCCGAAAGCCTCGGTCAAACTAAGTGAAAGCGCATCCCATTCAGAATAAAGCGCTTCGATTAATGCTTTTTTTTTCGTCATATCAAAGAAATTCCAAAAGGGTCAGCTTACATATCAATGATCTTGATTTGTCTGATTTTATTCTGCAATTGGATAATGCCATACATCAGCGCCTCAGCCGTAGGTGGGCACCCAGGAACATACACATCAACCGGTACAATGCGATCACATCCCCGTACAACCGAATATGAATAATGATAATAACCGCCACCGTTCGCGCATGACCCCATGGAAATAACCCATCGTGGCTCGGGCATTTGGTCGTATACTTTACGCAAGGCTGGCGCCATCTTATTGCATAGCGTACCGGCCACAATCATTACATCGGATTGCCGAGGGCTAGGCCTGAAAATAACACCAAAACGATCGAGATCATAACGTGCAGCACCTGCGTGCATCATCTCCACCGCGCAACAAGCAAGCCCAAACGTTACCGGCCACATGGAGCCTGTTTGAGCCCACGCACCCAACTTTTCAATCGAGGTTGTTGCAAAACCTTGTTTTTTTAATTCATTTGAAGCCATCGAATGACTCACTCCCACTCTAAAGCGCCACGTTTCCACTCATAAATAAAACCAATCACGAGCAGACTCAAAAAAAGGGCCATCGCCGAAAAACCAAACCAGCCTAACTTTCGGAGGACCAGGGCCCAAGGAAAGAAAAAAGCTGTTTCCAAATCAAATATAATAAAAAGCAGTGCAACCAAATAAAACCGAACATCAAACGGTATACGGGAGCTCTCAAAAGGAGGAAAGCCACATTCATAAGGTGCATTTTTTTCTGAGTCAGGTCGATGCGGTGACAACAACGCACCCGCGCCAAGCATCACACAACCTAAAGCAAGCGCAATAAGAATAAACACAAGAATGGGAAAATACTGTGATAAGGTCATGTTGCTTTGCTCATATATGGTACCGAAGGCCGGACTCGAACCGGCACAGCTTGCGCCACCGCCCCCTCAAGACGGCGTGTCTACCATTCCACCACTTCGGCAAATCGTTATTACTTTCCTGGCTCCCCTGGAATAGGAAGTCCAAGTCCTGGTGCTTGTTGAATCGGTTGCGGCATCGCAATCTGATTCGCTCGATGATATTGCGTTGCAACCATCGATGACAAAGACACACTTGTTACAAAAAACGTTAATGCTAGTCCGCCGGTCAGTTTAAAGAGGAAACTACCCACGCCTTGACTTCCAAAGACCGTGCCCGAAGCTCCGGATCCAAAAGCCGCACCAATGTCAGCGCCTTTACCATGCTGTATAAGCACAAGGCCTATCAACGAAGCAGCGACTAACACATGAAACACTAATAACATTTGATACATGTCACAATATCCGAAAATTGTTCAGCTTTAAGCGAAGCACCTCCAACCAAGCCCCCATCAATATCAGGCATGGAAAACAAGGCTTCTGCTGTTTGCTCATTCACACTCCCCCCGTAGACAATGGATAAACGTTCCGCGTCTCCTGGGGCAAGCTCCGTGACGATGTCTCGAATACATGCATGTGCTTCGGCAGCTTCATCTGGGGTAGCGGTCAGTCCTGTCCCTATGGCCCAAACAGGCTCATAAGCAACAACACAGTTTTGAAAATCACCTGCCCCATCACAATGTACCGCGCGCAACTGCTGCTCTAAAACTGACACCATAAGACCGTTTTCACGCTCTAATTTTGTCTCGCCTACGCAAAGAACGGGTATCATACCATGTTCTTTCACGCTGTGGAATTTCTTCGCGACACATTTTTCACTTTCATCAAATAAACTTCGACGTTCCGAGTGCCCAACCAAGACATACGAGCACCCATAATCAGCCAGCATTAACGGTGATAACTCACCGGTATAAGCACCCGATTCATCCGCATGCGTTGTTTGCGCACCCCAGCGTATACGCGAGCTTTCAAGCATTCCAGCAACCAACGGTATATAAATTGCTGGCGGAAAAACAACGATATTAGCAGCGTCATCATACGCATCTGCCCGCATCAAAAGCCCTTCAATCAAGACTTGAATTGTTTTTCGTGAGCCATTCATTTTCCAGTTGCCCATGACAAACATTGGTCTCATTGTGCTACTCCTTGTCGTAAAGCTTACGCTGCTGCTTCTGTAGAACCATGCAGTACGGCCATTTTCTGTATTGCGTCGGCTAAGGCTTGCGCTTGCGCCTGTACCTCATGCTCATTCACGCCTTCCACCATCACACGAAGAACAGGCTCTGTACCTGAAGGACGTAACAACACGCGCCCAACACCTTCGAGCTTGATATTAAGTGCATCAACCATCGCAAGCACATCGGGGTGTACGGCAAGTTCGACGGCACGTGATGTTTTTAAGTTAATTAACACTTGCGGCATCAATTTTAAACCTTCGCACAACTGCTCCAAGCTTTTGTTTTGCTTCATCATGATAGCCAGCACTTGAAGTGCCGCAACAATACCATCGCCTGTCGTCGTTTTATCTAAACACACCACATGCCCCGACGACTCACCACCGATTTTCCAATTATTTTCTTGAAGTGCTTCTAAAACATATCGGTCGCCTACGTTGGTGCGTACAAATGGAATATTCATCTCGGCATATGCTTTCTCTAAACCATAATTCGTCATCAAGGTCCCGACCACGCCACCTTCCAGCACACCTCGGTCGTGCTTATCTTTAGCAATAATGTACAACAAAACATCACCATCAAGAAGCTTGCCTTTAGCATCGACCAAACTCACACGATCGCCATCGCCATCCAGTGCCACGCCTACATCAGCACCGTGTACCAGGACTTGTTCTTGCAATGCTTGGGGCGACGTGGATCCCACTTTATGATTAATATTAAAACCATTGGGCGTATTGCCAATCGCATGCACATGAGCCCCCAGCTCCGCAAATACTTTTGGTGCCACATGGTAAGTTGCGCCATGCGCACAATCAACCACAATATTCAAACCTGACAAGCGCGTCATCGACGGAATCGTTGCTTTACAAAATTCAATATATCGACCCGGCGCATCATCAATCCGCGCGAGTTTTCCTAGCTCAACGGATGGGACAACGCTCATTTCTTTTTCAAGCTCGGCTTCAATCGCAAGCTCAACGCTATCCGGAAGTTTAAAACCTTCAGCCGAAAAGAATTTTAATCCATTATCTTCAAATGGATTATGGGATGCACTGATCACAATCCCGGCTGTAGCCCGCAAGGTTTGGGTTAAATAAGCAACGGCCGGTGTTGGCATCGGGCCAAGCAGTAACACATCAACGCCGGCAGCTGACAAGCCCGCTTGCAAAGCAGATTCTAATAAATAACCTGAGACACGCGTGTCTTTACCGATGAGAACTTTTTTACGTCCACCCTGTGCAAGTACACGTCCTACTGCCCAACCTAATTTCAAAACAAATTCTGGCGTAATATTTCCTGAACCCACACGCCCACGAATACCATCCGTTCCAAAATATTTTCGCTGACTCATCCTGTCCCTTATAATCTAAATATAATTATCTTAAAATTTGGCTTGCACAATAGCATCCACCATATCCAAGGCTTGTTTTGTTGCGCCTACGTCATGCGTCCTGATCATGGTCACGCCATGCAAGGCTGCATATACAGTAACGCCCAATGCACCAGGCAAACGATGCGTTACATCTTGTTGTAAAACGACCCCTAGTGTACTTTTACGCGATACACCAAGCAAGAGCGGCCTATCATAGCGTTGAAATGCTTGTAATTGCTGGGTCAACTCAAGATTATGTACGGCCGTTTTTCCAAACCCAAAACCAGGGTCTAAAATCACACGCTCGTATCTTATACCTGCTTTGTGGCAAGCATCCATACGTTCATCAAAAAATGCTTGAATACTCGTGACCACGCCGTTAGGATAATCAGGCTTGGTTTGCATCGTATTCGGCGTGCCTTGCATGTGCATTAAACATACCGGCACATCTAAGCTTGCTACCATGTCAAGTGCGCCAGGTGCACGTAAAGCATAGATATCGTTGATCATACCGGCTCCCGCTTGCACGGCCTCACGCATCACATCAGGCTTATACGTATCCACTGACAGCGCAATATCATAAGTATTTGATAAATGCTGAATCACAGGAATTAAACGCTCAAGTTCTTGCTCGGCAGATACAGGTATAGCACCAGGTCTGGACGACTCAGCACCAAGATCGAGAAGATCAGCTCCTTCTGCGATCATTTTTTCGGCTTGCTGCACAGCATCATCTGTATTTAAAAAATCACCGCCATCTGAAAATGAATCGGGTGTAAGATTTAATATCCCCATAACCAGGGGACACGTACGATACCCCGGTGGTGATGTCATAGGTTTTGGTGATGCACACCATAGCGAAAAATCTGATGTATTCATAAAAAATCTAGAACGAGGCGCTCAAACTCAAAAGTACACCATTTTGAACGGGAATATTAGCGATAGAAGCTGTTCTCGATGCCTCATGAACCTGAAATCCAAGACTTGAACCAAAAATTCCTTGGTACAACAAACTTATCGTCACCGCTTCAATAATAGGTATACCCAGCCCCGCTTGAGCTTCGAATGCAAATTGTGATTTATTATTAACCGTATCCCGGCCTAAAACATTCATTCGACGATAGGCTGCACCAAGCTTGAACTCACTAAATAGAGTGCTTCTCGGAATGGGCATCATACGCACGGTCGCCAGCAAATCAAGCAAGGGGCTCACGCTTACGGTGATTGGCAAACCGCCTAAAATATTCAACGTCGATTCAGGAAGGTCCAGTTCCATGCTGGTACCGTTCTGAAAACCAAATTCCAACCCCCACACACCCCACAAGAGATCGCCGAGGCTTTTGCCGACTGCAATACGTCCAATAGGCGTTTGTCCTTGGCTTGCACTGGCATCATTCAGGACCGCATAACCCGCGCTTCCTGTTATCGACCATGGAAAGGTCTCAGCCATAGGTTGTCGGGTTGGTTCACCCATGAAGCCTGCAAACGACGCAAGCGACCACAAACATCCCCCGAGTAATACGACCGCTTGCTTAAGAAGCATATGCATCTCCTACCTTATACTTTGGTTAAAGTGCTACGTTCAAACTTAAGAGCACGCCACTTTGAACAGGGATATTTCCAATCAAACCCGTTCCCGCAGCTGCATTCGCCTGAAAGTTAACATCCGCGCCATAAATACCTTGATAGAGCAAACTTAACGTTGCAACGTCTGTAATCGGCATGCCTAGACCCACCTGAACTTCACCGGCAAATTGTGATTTATTATTTACGGTTTCTCGGTTAACAACATCCATACGTCGATACGCAGCGCCGAGCTTAACGTCACCAAACATGGCTGTGGTCGATATCGGGGTAAAACGCCAGGTCGCTAGTAAATCAAGTAAAGGCTTCACAGCAACCGTTATAGGAACGCCACCTAATTCATCAAGTGTGTCTTGTGGAATATACAACTGCATGGTTGTACCATTTTGAACGCCAATCTCAAATCCAAGACTTGATCGCCCATAATCACGCAATGTTTTACCGATGCCAAGACGTCCTACAGCTGATTGACCTTGACCACCAAAATCATTATTCAAACCTGCGTAGCCCAAACTTCCTATAATCATCCAAGGGCAGTCATCTACAACAGGTGGAGGTGGCGGTGTTCCCATGCTTCCGGCAAACGATGTAAGCGATGCCAACGACAAACAGCAAGCAAGTGATAAACGCATAGGTTTAGTGAGCATGGGTCCCTCCAGCGGGATAATAATAAAAAAGAACCCATTCAACTTATAGAAAATAGATATGCATTGTCAAGTCATGTTTTTTATTTATGCGCATACGCATGAAAAGCACCTTCTCCCGCGAAACAAGAGAAGGTTTGTTTTTGTTTTTATTCAGATTTATTCAGCAGGTTCTTTCGGTGAGTCACCTGCATTATCTTCATCATTGTCAGCAGATTTGGTTGTGCGCGCACGACGTTGTTTCTTTTCAGGCTTCGCCGCATCATCTGCATCCGGTTGCGCGGGTGGAGCGCTGAGCGCTTCCCAACCATCCGGTGGTGAAGCTTCCTGTCCGTTCATGACCTCTTCAATTTGCTTGGCATCAATCGTTTCGTATTTAAGCAAGCCTTCGGCCATTCTATCCAATTTATCGCGATTCTCAGTGATGATTTTTATGGCATGTTTATAATTTCTATCAATAATTGCAAAAACTTCAGCGTCAATCGCTTGCGCTGTTTTGTCTGAAATTTCTTTATTTTGCGACATCGAACGCCCGAGAAACACTTCCCCTTCTTCTTCACCAAAGGTCATCGGGCCAAGTTTCGACAAGCCCCAACTGGTCACCATTTTACGCGCAAGATCGGTTGCACGCATAATATCGTTTGATGCTCCAGTGGTGACATGCTCCGCACCAAAAACCAGCTCTTCAGCCACACGACCGCCAAACAAGCTCGCCAACTGGCTTTCTAGACGCTGTCGGCTATGACTGTAACGGTCTTGCTCTGGCAAGAACATGGTCACGCCAAGCGCACGTCCCCGAGGAATAATCGTAACTTTATAAACAGGATCGTGATCGGGAACCATGAGCCCCACCAAAGCATGGCCCGCTTCATGAAACGCCGTTAATTTTCGTTCCGACTCATCCATCACCATGGTCCGTCGCTCCGCACCCATCATGATTTTATCTTTGGCTTTATCAAGATCGCTTGAGCTGACTTTACGTTTATTGGCTCGCGCAGCAAACAGCGCCCCTTCGTTCACTAAATTAGCTAAATCTGCCCCTGAAAATCCTGGCGTACCACGAGCAATAGCCAAAATATCCAAGCCTGCTTCAGCAGGAACTTTGGTTAAATGCACGCGAAGAATTTGCTCACGTCCTCGAATATCAGGTAAAGGCACAACCACTTGCCGATCAAAACGCCCGGGTCTTAACAACGCAGGATCAAGCACATCAGGCCTATTCGTTGCAGCAATAACAATCACGCCATCATTACCTTCAAAGCCATCCATCTCAACCAACAGTTGATTCAAGGTTTGTTCACGCTCGTCATGCCCACCGCCAAGACCTGCGCCACGATGGCGGCCTACGGCATCAATCTCGTCAATAAAAATAATGCACGGCGCTTGTTTTTTGGCTTGCTCAAACATGTCCCGTACGCGTGACGCACCGACACCCACAAACATTTCAACAAAATCTGAACCTGATATCGTAAAAAAAGGTACTTTTGCTTCACCCGCAACCGCTTTCGCAAGCAACGTCTTACCGGTTCCTGGTGAGCCTACAAGCAACACACCTCGAGGAATACGTCCACCCAAATTTTGGAACTTGGTTGGATCTTTCAGAAAATCCACCAATTCTTTAACTTCATCTTTGGCTTCATCCACACCTGCCACATCGGCAAACGTAATTTTGACTTGATCTTCACCCAATAACCGAGCACGTGAACGACCAAACGACATCGCACCTCGGCCACCGCCTCCGCCGCCACCTTGCATTTGTCGCATGAAAAATACCCACACACCAATAAGCAGAAGCATAGGGAACCAATTAACAAACAAATGCAGCAAAAAGCTTTCTTGCTGTTTTTCTTGACCGCTGACATCGACATTATTTTTTAATAACTCGCCGAGCAACGCTTTATCAGGCATTGGCTGATAGGTCACAAAGGGATGGTTGTTTTTACTCACACCTCGAATAATACGATCATCTTCAACCGATACCGAGGCAACAGCGCCCTGATCTATTTCTTTTAAGAATTGGCTATACGTAATTTTATTTGCTCCCGCATGTTGCGGACCAAAATTACTGAACACCGAAACCAGAACAATGGCAATTATAAGCCATAAGAATAAATTTTTTACCATGTCATTCAAAATAGTAGCCTCTTTTTGCCGTGACTAAACAACGAAGGGTGAATCAGTAAAGGTACTACAATTTATAACCTTTCGCCAATAGATAAGCCTCACGCGAACGTGGCCGAGACGCTGCCGGCTTTCGAACCATCACGCTTTCGAATTGTGTTCGTGCTAATTTTAGGAGCTCATCAAAGCCCTCACCATGAAATACTTTCATAAGCAAGTTACCGCCGGGCTTCAGCACGCTCGAGGCCAAATCAAACGCAATCTCAACAAGCGCCATCGCGGATGGGATATCCACAGATATATTTCCACTCATATTCGGCGCCATATCAGAAAGTAATAAATCAACCCCACCCTCGGGCACATACGTCATGAGTTCAGCTAACACATTATCATCATGAAAATCACCTTGAATCACATCAACGCCTGGCAACGGATCCATCGGTAAAATATCAAGTGCAATAATTTGACCTTGGCCCTGGAGCTTTTCAACAAGATATTGGGTCCACCCCCCAGGCGCCGCACCTAAATCAATTACCGCCATGCCTGGACGCAGCAACTTCTTTTTTTCATCAAGCTCTTTCAGCTTATAGATCGCACGACTTCTGTAGCCATCACGCTGCGCTTGTTTTACATATTCATCACTAAAATGCTCACGAAGCCATTGATGACTACTCTTTGAACGCGCCATAATTCACCATAATTTATTTTTAAGCCAAAGCAATGGCCTGATTGTACCTGAATAACACATAAAAACCACTACCAAATCACAGGCGTCTGCGTTAAAATCCCCTCTTCCGCTTACAACGGGTTATATATCATGCTCAAAACAACGTCTGCAGCACGCGATATTCGACGGACACTCGCGATCAAATGCTTACTACTTTTTTTATTATGGTTTTTTTGTTTGCGAGGAACGGAAAGAATCACGGTCGATGGCCCGACGTGGCTACTTGGACCCAGTATATCTACACCAACATCTTCTCACCTTGAGGTAACATCATGATTCCTGGCACCGACGTGGTCGATCTATCCCGTCTTCAGTTTGCGCTCACTGCACTCTATCATTTTTTGTTTGTCCCACTCACGCTGGGCCTTTCAATTATTATCGGCATCATGGAAACCGTCTTTGTCATGACGGGTAAGACCATTTGGCGTGACATGGTTAAATACTGGGGCCTTTTATTTGGTATTAATTTTGTATTAGGCGTCGCAACGGGCCTTACCATGGAATTTCAATTTGGGACTAACTGGGCCTATTATTCTCACTATGTCGGTGATGTGTTTGGTGCGCCTCTTGCCATCGAAGGTCTTATGGCGTTCTTTCTAGAAGCCACGTTTGTTGGGCTATTTTTCTTTGGCTGGGATAAGCTTACAGCGCGTGCGCATTTGGCCTGCACATGGCTACTTGCCCTTGCCAGCAACTTTTCTGCTCTATGGATTCTTATTGCTAACGGCTGGATGCAAAACCCCGTCGGGGCTTATTTTGATTATGAAACCATGCGTATGGAAGTCACGAACTTTGCTGATATTATTTTTAATCCTGTGGCACAAGCAAAATTTGTGCATACACTGAGTGCCGGCTACGTCACTGGTGCTGTGTTTGTGCTTTCTATCAGTGCTTATTTTTTATTACAAAAACGCCATGAAGCACTCGCCAAACGCTCGATGAGCGTTGCCGTTGCATTCGGACTAGCTTCGGCTTTATCCGTTGTTGTACTCGGTGATGAGAGCGGTCATCTCGCCAACAGCAATCAAAAAATGAAAGTCGCCGCCATGGAAGCCATGTGGCACACCGAAAAAGCACCGGCAAGCCTGACCCTCATAGGCATGCCCAATGAAGCAACCCAAACCACGGATTATGCAATCAAACTACCCTATGCGCTTGGCCTTATCGCCACACGCTCACTCAACGAGCCGCTTACTGGCATTTCTGAGCTGATTGATGAAAGCAAAATACGTATTCGTGAAGGCATGCTCGCCTATGATGCATTAACACGACTTCAACACGATAGATACGATATAACTGCCCAAGCTGAGTTTAAAGCGCACCAAAAAGATCTAGGGTACGGCCTGCTGCTCAAGCGCTACACTGAAAACGTGTCTGATGCGACCGAGGAGCAAATTAACCAAGCCGCTGAGTCGCTCAAACCCCGTGTTGCGCCACTCTTCTTTTCGTTTAGAATCATGGTCGGCTGCGGATTGTTCTTTATCTTTTTGTTTATGACTGGCTTTTATTTATCGATTAAACAAACGTTACATACCCAACGCTGGTTCTTACGCCTTGCCTGCCTTGCCTTGCCCTTACCTTGGATTGCAGCAGAACTGGGCTGGGTTGTTGCCGAATACGGTCGCCAACCGTGGGTTGTACAAGGCGTGCTTCCTACCGCGATGGCAACTTCTTCCGTCACAGCTGGTCAAGTGCTCACCTCGCTTGCGAGCTTTGTCACATTTTATTCTGTACTTGCCGTCATCGAAATCTATTTGATGGTTAAATACATTCGTCGCGGTCCCGCGGCTATCTCACACGAGGCGTCACGACCATGAACATACCTTTTGATTACGAAACATTACGCGTGATGTGGTGGGTTTTACTGGGAGTGTTACTCATCGGCTTTGCTGTCATGGACGGCTTTGATCTTGGTGTCGCCATGTGGCTCCCGTTCTTAACCAACTCTCAAATGGAGCGCCGTATTTTAATCAACAGCATTGCTCCAACCTGGGAAGGTAATCAAGTGTGGTTTATTCTCGGTGGTGGCGCTATTTTCGCGGCCTGGCCCGCGCTCTATGCCCTCTCGTTTTCAGGATTTTACTATGCCATGCTTTTAGTCTTACTCGCCTTAATCTTACGGCCCGTCGGCTTTAAATATCGATCCAAAGTCAACAACCCAACCTGGCGTTCCGCTTGGGATATGGCTTTATTTATCGGTGGCTTTGTTCCTGCACTTATTTTTGGTGTTGCCTTAGGTAATATTCTGCAAGGCCTTCCGTTTCATTTTGATGCAAGCCTTCGTCCATTTTATACGGGCGGTTTTTTTGATTTACTAAACCCCTTTGGAATCTTAGCCGGGCTATTATCCGTGGTGATGCTTGCGATGCATGGCGCTTTTTTCATTGTCGTTAAAACCGAAGGTTTTTTGCAACGCCGCGCAAAAAAAGCAGCAGCAATCAGTGCTGTCTTAGTCGTGTTACTCTTTGCTGCTGGCGGTGCGTGGCTCTATCTATATATGGACGGCTACACACTCGCAGAAGCCATGCCGCATGATGGGCCATCGAACCCACTGTATAAACACGTAGCACGTGAAGCACACGCATGGTTCGCAAACTATACGACCTGGCCTGCCCTCATGAGCGTCCCGCTTACAGGGCTTACGTTACCGCTTTTAGCCGCATGGATGGTCTATGTTCGCTGTATGCGCCTTGCGTTTATTTTAAGCTCCGTTTCTGTTATCGCCGTGATAGCTACCGTTGGCGTAAGTATGTTTCCATTTATTTTTCCATCATCCACTCACCCGAGCCAAAGTTTGATGGTATGGGATAGTTCGTCAAGCCAGCTGACGCTCTTTATTATGCTGGTTGCAACGGGTATTTTCTTTCCAATCATCCTTGCTTATACGGCTTGGGTTTATCGCGTCTTACGCGGAAAAATAACGGCATCGACCATTAACAACGCATCAGAGGCTTATTAGGAGTTTTTAATTATGTGGTATTTTTCATGGATTTTAGGCACGGCGCTTGCTTGCACCTTCGCAATTTTAAATGCACTGTGGTTTGAGTTACGTAACGAGCAAGACGGTTCATCCGTATACTAGGTAGATGACACAGCTGACCCTTTACTTTGTGGTTGCATTTTGACATAATAGCCCTATTGATACGCACATATTGGGGCCCGCATGCCTTCTACAACATCAAACGAACCATTCGAACTTCTGATGGCTTATCTTCACGGCGAGCTTTACGCGCTTGAAAACCTAAGCCGAATTCTTAAGCCGCAATGCACAGACCAGAAAAATGCGCTGGGCATCTACCAAGACACCGCCATTACCAAAGAACAAAAACAAACATTGAGAGCCGCACTTGCTGTTCCGACAGATGTAACCATTAACAACACCGATAAACTATTAGACTACATCGATAACCTCAACAAAGCAGGCTATGGCTACGGACAACTGGCTGACTTTAGGTATCAACTGAAAAAAATTTATAAGGAACCGGACTGGACTAGACCGCTGTATCTCGCGACGCTGTTAACAAGTAGTATTTCTTCTTTTTTTCTTTTAAATCAGCATCAACGCGATCGTCTTGAAGCTGTTTTATTACGGATAGCTCCGATCATCGCTCCTTTTATCGCCCCGTTCCTGTTGGTCGGCCTCCAATTTTATACCATCATTCAACAGGCTAAGAGAACATACTATGAAGATACCTACCATTCGTATAATCATCGTATACAACGATGGCTTGTGGGTACATTGCCCTCACTCTTAAATCTCGCAGCTTATGTGGCCATAGCCGTCGTGGGAAGCATGTCGCCGATTTCTGCTGCTCTTTTTGTTGCAGCAAGCCTTGTTGCTGTTACTGATGGCGCACACCGCTTTTATCGCCAAGAAAAAACCGAAGAGCTAGCAGAGCTAGGCACCGCCCACGCCATTCGGCAAGAGAACCGTAAAGCACGTACGCGTCAAACCCTCGAGGTTAAAATATACGCAGCGGTTGCGCTCGCCGTAACGGTCGTTATTTCATGTATTTTCCCACCCAGCATTTTTGTTGTTCTCGCATACAGTAGTTTATTTATTTTAATTCCATGGACTAAAAATAGTTTTCTCAATAAAATTCATACCGAATCATCTGAGCAACTACAAAAAGACCTCTATGCCCATCATGGGGTTGCCGCAGATGACAAGGACGAGAACCAACGATTAAAGACTAGAGTTCATGAGCTGGAATCAGAGCTGAAAAACTACCAAAATCCACGTGCCACAGAAGAAGCCCGACCAAGTCAAACAGGCATGTTTAAAAAACCCATCATGGTAAGCGCTGCCACACAAACCGATAAATATACAGATGAAAGCGAGTCCGGCTTAACAACAAGCCTGCAAGGCAGCCCAAGCGTCTCTGCTTTTTCAACATGGTGATGATTGCTTATTGAGGATGCATAGCAACTTTAATTAAAATTCGGTAGAATTTCCAAATTGGAAAGAAAGCCTGTTGGAGAATACCTATGAAAAAGACACCTGAAATCGATAAAAAATATGTCAGCCCGTATGACAAACTACTGCACGGTTTTGACGCCACACACGCCCCCTCCGTGTCACAACAACGTGAAATAAGTAAATATGAACAACTATTTAAACTGCGTGACGAAGTTAACGTAGATGCCGAAAAAAATATTCTATGGGATAAATTTTAGGAATCATACACTATGGCCATTTGGGCTCAAGCCATCACACCCGAAACTCTCAACCAGCGTGGTGAAAACACCATGGCCGACTGGCTTGGTATTCAATTTACCCTCGTGGGTGAAGACACCCTGACGGCTACCATGCCAGCCACGGAGCGTACAAAGCAGCCGATTGGCATCGTACACGGTGGCGCAAACGTTGTACTCGCTGAAACCATAGCAAGTACTGCGGCCAATGCAGTCGTTGATCAATCACGCTATTATTGTGTTGGACTTGAAATCAATGCTAACCATATTCGGTCCGTCCGTGAAGGCCTTATTACCGGGGTGACGCGCCCGATACACATCGGCCGAAGCACGCATATTTGGCTCATAGAGCTATACAACGACGAAGGCAAATTAACCTGCACCTCGCGTATGACAGCGTCCGTGCTCGCACGTAAATAAAAATATTTATTATTTTTTATTTATTTTTTATTTGAAGGTTCAGGCCCTTCAGGCTTATGACGTTCTTCTTTCGATGTATGCTTATCGTGAGCCCATTTTTTGAAGATACTTTGAGCAGACACCCCGGTTGATTCAGCTTGTTGCCTGACCTCCGTCCAACTGCTCTTCACCACACTCGGCTTAACATCGGCAATCCTCTGCCGTACTTCGGCACGAAGTTCTTCCAGGGCTGCTTTCTGAATAGATGTTAAATCAAACCCATCTTGCAATTTCGCTTGCGTCAAAAGCTTCGTGATATCACCCTGTAATAAACGCATTGCATCGGGTTCGGAAGCCTTCAAAAAAAGACTGGTTTTTTGCACCGTGTTGTCTTGTTGAATGCCATCATTTTCCAAGCGCTCACGAAACAAGCTTATTTGTTCATCAACATTCGACATGATATCTGGCATAAAAAATAACCTCCAAACATGCGTTATACACTAAATATTATTTCTTTTTTGGTGAATTATTATCATCATGGGCCTCTGCCTCAGAATCGCTTTGCGTCAATTGTTTAAATCGTTCTTTAGCAGCAGAAAATGCTTTTTCTGGCTGTTGTTTAAGCTTATCCCAGGCCAGCTTCATCATCAGCTGTCCTGTCTCGGCCCGCAGTTCTTGCAGTGCCGCTTTTTGAATAGGTGTTAACTTAAAGTCGTCTTGTTTTTTTGCTGAATCTAGAATCAACGTTGTATTCGATTGCACCTTTTGAACATCTCGCTTGCTTATCTCGGCAGGCATCACGCTTTGTATGCTCAGCCATTGAGTCATTAATAACTTTATTTTATTATCAACCGCTTCATGCGTTAATTTTTCTTCGGGATTTTCTTCAATATCATCCTCAGCATTAAGATCAATGCTCACGAGCTCATCATCATATTCTGCTACATCCTCGTTCACCTCTTCTTTTTTAGGCATATTTTTAGCATAAAGCCCAATCGTCATAAAATCTCCAGAATTCTCAGACCCGAGCTCCCGTTCATTCTCTTCATCTTCATCAGAAATACAGGGCGAGACATCACGCTCATAATATAAATTTGGATCTACATCTGGCGTCGCCCCAGACAATTCATCCTGACTCGGAGCCGAATGCAATTTCTGCTTGGTCATTTCCAACAAACCATCCACCGTCGTTTTTAATGAATCCCAAATCGCATCTCGACGCTTCGTCATATTTTTCCACGACGCACTGTAAATTAAATCACGTGCCGCATGAACCAACACGTGTAAGTGCTCAAGCATGATAGACACATGCATCGGCTCTTTGATGCTTTTCTCAAGTTCTTGAAGCCTCGCTCCAAAAGACGCTAGGGCGCTATGTAAATCAATCGATTCAAAATCACGCTTACATGCTTGTTTCAGCAATTTTAATTTTTTTTTATATACGTTTAAATCGCTTTTTATATCCTGAGAGATATCGTCTGAGATATCGTCTACAGTGCCCTCTTGCAGTTTCTCTTCTTTGGCTCGCAATGTATCAAAAAGCGTGAGAGCAGACTCTTTTGAGCTGATTTGAGCGCGTAGTTTAAGCGCTTGCGCTCTAAATTGAGTATGCTTATCTAGATATGCTAATCGCTCCGCATTAAGCGCTTCTATACGCTGATCATAAGCATTTAACTCGTTAATAACATCATGACTCACAGCATTCTCCTAACAAAAATCTCGACCCATATATCTATAATATAGACACAAAGAATAATTTTTGCCTTAGGAATGCATGGAAACTAACCGAAAAGAGCGTGTAAAGCTTTATATGAGCCAATCGTCAGGAGACAAGCAGCAGGAAGCGTGAGAATCCACGAGGTGAAAATATTACGAATAACCACGAGATTTAAAGCACCGATACCACGGGCAAGGCCCACACCCAACACTGAGCCTACGAGCGTTTGTGTAGCAGAAACCGGAATCCCGATGCTGGTTGCAACAACAACCGTTGTTGCAGCCGAAAGCGTTGCTGCGAACGCGCGACTCGGCGTTAAGGCCGTAATCGAGCTACCCACGGTTTCAATCACGCGCCGACCTTGCACAAGAAAACCGATCACAGCGCCTGTTGCACCCAGTAAAACAATCCACGTAGGATAACCTGCCGCCCGAAATGGCTCGTCGGCATGCATAATCAAGCTATGCACCATGCTGAGCGGGGCAACAGCCAAGGCTACATCATTCGCACCGTGTGCAAACACCATGGCACATGCCGTCATCGCCATAAGCACAGCAAAATATTTTTCCACTTGCTTAAAGCTATCACGTCGTCGTAAGTTAGGCTGCTCAGGGATATGGCGAATTACCCACAGGCCTAACAACGTGATGGTGATACTCGTTCCTAACGTAACAAGCATGCTTTGTTTGATATTCAGCTGCACATCAAAATGCGCGAGGCCTTTAAATACCGTAATAAACGACAAGACGGAGCCGACCAAAAAAAGATACATCGGAATAAACCGTTTGGCACGTTCGAGTACGTTTGTTTGTACAAAAATGGTCTGTTGAATACTAAAAAACAAGGCATAAGCCGTGGTGCCGGCAATCAATGGTGATGTTATCCAACCAATCGCAATATGTGACACTTGATGCCAATGCACCGCTTGCTTTCCAAGGACCAGCCAACCAAAACCTACCATCGAGCCCACAAGTGCATTGGTAATGGACACGGGTACACCGATAAAACTGGCCAAATGCATCCAGATAGTACAGGCCATCAGCACGCCCAACATGCCTTCTATTAAGATGGTCGGTTGTTCCGCAAGCAACTGCACATCAATAATACCATCACGTAGGGTCGCTGTGACGTCGGTTCCACCTAAAAAAGCGCCTAAGAACTCAAAAATAACCGCAACACACAGCGCTTGTTTAACCGTGATTGCTTTTGAGCCCATGGTGGTACTCATAACATTGGCCAAATCGTTCGCGCCAACGCCCCACGTCATTAAAAAGCAAAGAAAAATAGCGAGTGAAAAATAAAGAACTGAAATATCCATAGGATGCGTATTACCTGGCAATCAAAATTTGAAGCCGTCCACCCACTGTTTGTGCGTGGTCAGCTAAGTCACCAATCCATTGAACCAATTTATAAAGAAAGATCACATCCAATGTGGGCAATTCGCCTTCTATTTCAAAAATACGATGCCGGATATCCGCAAGCTGATCGTCGCTATCATGCTCAATGGTATCCAACGTCACAATCATGTCTTCCACGATGTTTACTTCGCTACCACGGAATCCGGTTTCAAGAAGTTGATCGAGTTCGTTGATTGCTTTACACGCCTGGTGTGCGGCGTCCAAAGAGCGCTTGAGAAAAGGCATGAAGCGCTCGGTCAGTGCAGCGGGAATCTGCATACGACGACCGACCATAAGACCTGCAATATCTTCTGCTTTATTGGCAATACGATCTTGGCAACCTAATAATTCTAAAACATCGGTGCGCGCAACGGGCAAGAATAAACCAGCAGGTAAATGTAGACGTAAATCGCGCTTAATCATATCAGCTTCTTTTTCAAGCGCGCTGATGTCTGCTTTGATCTGTATAGCCTTGTCCCAATCATCGACCAAAATCGCATCAAAAAAAGGCAACAGCTGCTTGGCGCACTGATACACTTTGTACATGTGATGCTCAATAGGCTTAATTGGTGAAGGCCCAAACATATTAAAGAGATTACCCATCATGTCACGATAACCCAAAAAAGATAAACGTATGAACATACAGTATACCCAACCATATACGATTTGAATAACGTTTTTTGCAAAAACAAGACAAGCATGTTACAAAGTTAAAGGCAGTGTTGTGCGTCCATGCCAACGCAACACGGAGATAAATCCACGGACAATCCCACAGCGGGGCGTTTTAGGAGTAGCATCGTGATTGAATATATTTATAAAGGATTTAAATTATCTTTCCAAGTCAGTGAACTCAGTGCAGCAGCTTCAGTCCCACCCGATGGGTCTATTTTATACGAGGCGCATGGTAATGCGGTTTATTTATTAAGCACCCCTAAAAAATGGTTTTCACAAACCCATTTTCATGCAGACAACGAAAGCCACCAAGGCGCTGAGCATGAAATCAAACGTCTTTTAGAAAACTATGTCGATTTTGAACTTAAAAACTTTTATGCCATGCAAGAAAAAGGGACGTTTACTGAAAACTAATCAACTTCTCGATGAATTAATATAAAACTTGGCCCTTGGTGATTGAATGCATCGGCCAACACTTTATCAACATCATCAGGAACATTAATTTGAGAGACCTGCGCCCCAAACCCACGAGCAATGGCCTCCATATCTAGATTAGGATCGCTAATATCCATCCCTACAAATTTTGTGTGCTCTATCGAACCACCCAGTTGCTGCACCCAAAGCTCTTTGAGCAAATGATACTCATGGTTAATAAAGCATACAAAAATAACGGGGATTTTATAAGCAGCTGCGGTCCATATAGAGTGAATAGAAAACATACTGCCACCATCACCCACAAAACATACGGCATGCTTATTTGTTCCTAATGCAATACCGGTTGCCAACGGCATAGCCCAGCCAAGGCCGCCGCCACGTGGATTAAAATGTACATTACGTATACCGAGGCTATTCGCCATAGTTTGAACCATCGGATCTTCAGACGAGCCTTCCGTAATCACATGTGTGTCACAATCTAGTTTCTTGAGAATACCAAGCACAAGCGCATTACTCGCATGTTCACCTGTGGACGGGTAGGCATTATCTAATGCTCGAACATCTGGTTTTTTATAGGCTATTTTAGCTGCATTAATATCAAAACCTAATGCTTTATTAATGCCACTCAGGGTTGCTTGAATATCTCCAACCACAGCAATATCGACTGGCCAATCAAATCCTAGTTGGTTGGTTGCGGCACTGATTTGAATGATTTTTAATTCTGGAGGCATTGCGTAGGTATCTGAGTAGGTGAAAGCATCGAGCTTTTCTCCTACGAGCAACATGGTGTGATAGCCATTTAGAATTTTTCGAATGCCGCCTGTGGTCGAAGGTAACTGTCCTTTATAATTTGGATGTAACGTGTCTACAACGCCTTGAACATGAAACGGTGCCTGATAAATGTCCGCGTTCAGCGCCGTAGCAAGCTCCGAAATAGCTCCTACTGATTTATCCCAACCCACAGCATAATCCGCAACAATCATAAGTTTTCCTGAAGGAACTTCAGAAAGCGCAGAGGCAATTTTTACTACTGAAGCACTGACAGAATCATCATAAATCACGGTGCGCTTAAACGTAACTTTATCTGTTTCATGCCTCATGAAATCCATGGGAATGGATAAAAAAACGGGCCCCGGAGGCTGTAAGATAGCCTGCACATAACAACGTTGCAGGGCTACCGTAAGTTCATCAATACTTCTCACTTCATACTGATACTTTGATGCTGTTTCAGCGAGTTGGGTATTAGGCGCCCCCAGAGGTGGGTTATGAATAAGAATTCGACTATCTTGTGTTCCATTAATAACAAATAACGGAACTCCAGATAAAAGCGCGTTTCGCATATTAAACATACCATTGGCAAGACCTGGATAAGTATGTAAATTTACAATGGATGGCTTGCCCGTAATCAGCGCATAACCCGCAGCAATGCCCACAGCACTCGATTCATGCACAGAAAGCACGTAAGTCACGTCCGTATCAGCAAGCGCAGACAAAAAGGTTGTTTCCGTTGTACCTGGATTACCAAATACATATTTAATATCATATGTTTTAATATCATATGTACTGATAAAATTCTGTATTAATTGAGCGCCGGTCAGTTTCTTATCCATGCAAACGTTCCTTCTTAAAATAAACGTATTCTAATGAGTATTGTGAATAATCAAGAAACCTTTGATGCCATGAAGTAAGCTCGGCTTACCCTACGTTATTTTATTCTACAAATCAGCACTGTAATTCGGATCCAGCTCAGGCTCATCACTAGATCGCTCACCCTGTCTCATAGCATCCAGTCCTTGTTTTAGCCCCTGGAGTTGCTCCCCTACGGTTGGACCAAGATTTACAGCCGTATCTTGCGTTTTTAAAGATAACAAACCTGATGCTGATACTAAGGCTTTTGGAAGACCAACACCAGCCCCAGCAAGCCCAAGTGGTAGCAGAAGAAACAAAGAAGCACCAAACGTTGGTCCAGCAGCCACCAGTGCAGTCACCACCGTCGCGACAACCAGCATACCGACCAGCGCGCCCACGATAGCTTGTATCTTAGCTGTTTTCATACCCATCTTATACTTTAACTTCTCCGCATTTTGTTTAAACACACCGGCGTTAGCTTGCAGCCTCGCTGCGTCGAGGCCTCGGCCTTCATCAGGAAGATATTTTTTCGCGAGCACCTCAACTTGATCTATCTGAACTTGTGAAATAGCTTTCTTAGTCGTAATACTATCAGCAATAGCACAACCCAGCTCGAGAAACGTCTTCGCCTCTTCAAAATCTATTGGCTCTCTTTTATCAAGAGCCCCTACCTCCGCCGCAATGCGCATGCCCAGCGATCTAAACGTAGCGGTGAATTGATTATCCTTATACTTAATCTCTCGGATAACCTGTTCTGCCCGCTCTGTTTTTGCCTGCAACTTTCTTGCTAATTGCCTCAGTTCATCTTTCTTTGTCGATTCATTTTTGTGAGATGTCATCATATACTCCAATATAATTCAAATTGTATTATATCTAAGCATAGATGCTCATGCTGGAAATGCAAACTTACGCCAATGCCAAATACTTGAAGTAGATTTGCAATATTTAACTTAGCAGTAAAACCCAACTGACTAAATTGGGTTTTACTGCTAAGTTAAATGTATGAAACCTAAGAACGGCCTAGAAAAATTAAAAATTTTTAATAGAAAAAGCTTATCAACCATTTAAAGAACTGGACGAAGCGCAAACAAATACACACACATATAAATTTTGTGACTACAATGTAGCCACAACCAGTGGGAGAACATCATGACGGCAAATGCAGTAGTAAGAGCAAGAATTGACGGGCAAATAGAACGACGCGGCTTCAGCAATGCTTGCATCCATGGGGCTTACCCTGCCTGATGCGTTCCGCATGTTATTAACACGTGTCGCTAAAGAACACGCTTTGCCTTTTAGCCACTGAGTCCAAATCAAAAAACTATTGATGCCATGCAAGAAAAAGGCACGTTCACTGAAACCTAAAAAACGTGGTGTCAAAAAGAGGACTCGAAATTAATTTCACGCGCCTTGATGAGTCAAACAAACCCATTGCGACTCACCAACCATCATCATGACTTATGAATTTACACTGAGCTTGCGATACTGTACAATATATTCACACCTAACGTAAGCAAATCAATTCAGTCTGTGATGTAAAACAATGACGACAGAACAAATATGGCGTGAGCGCTTAACTCAAGACAACCTTGTAACGCGGGGATTTTGGACTGTTCTTTATGGTTTAGGCCGCTTATTGTCTTTGTTTTATTGGGAGCCGCTGAAAAAGCTTAATCAGACAGTACCTAATCCCCAAAACGCGGAACAACAGAATCCCGCTGTCACAACAACCACATCGTGTGATAAGCACACATTTTATGATGATGCACTTTCCTTTTTTGGTTCACCCAAACCTCTTAAATTAGCCTTAGTGCTTGGTGCATATCCTGATGAATGTAACACGTCAGCAAAACGGGGAAGATGGGGTCGCTATTTTGAAAAAAAACAGATGCTCTGCCAAGGATTGCCTGCATTTATTGAAAAAGATATCACTTTTTTTGATGCTCAATATTTAGAAGAAGCGAACTACCCTCATTTATTAGAAAACATGCTTACACGCTACCAAACATACTATTCGGATTATATGAAAAATAATTTCACACAACATGTATCTTTTTCAACGATTATTACTGATCGAGCGATGCAAAATTTAGATGTTAATAACCCATTCTCTATAGAAAAAATGCTTACGAAAGAAATGACCGTCAAATTTTATAAGTTAATTTCTGGCGGTCATTTTACTGCTAATACGGGTAGTGGTAAATTCGGAGGCTTTAATCAGCATGTTCTATGTCTTTTATACCTAAACATAGTGAGCCGCCTAGAATCGAATGGCAGTCTGATATTCGATACCCAGTTTTTAACCAGCCAACATATCGACCTGCTTAATGAATTTTTTAATATGAATGGCGTGCCCTGGGATTATAACAACGAAGACAATAGGGAGCTGCGCTATGAAGACTGCTATATGCACGGGAGGCATGGCGCACCTCAATTTATGATATTTTCTTTCTTCAACGGTCATGAACTCGATTTTACTGCTATTCAAAATCGCTTCATGCAACTTTCGTTTCCTAATCTATGGTACCGAGAAGAGGACTCGAACCTCCACGGGGTTGCCCCCACTAGCACCTGAAGCTAGCGTGTCTACCATTCCACCACCTCGGCAATCGAAGGGTAAACTACGCCTTTACTTTCGTTTTGTCAACTCTCACGCGAGGCTATAAATAACTAGGCCTCAGGTCTAATCATATGCGCGGGCTGAACATATTCAGCAAACTCTTCTGCCGTCAAATAACCCAGCTGTACCGCCGCTTCTTGGAGTGATAAATTGCCCTGGTGCGCTGTTTTCGCAATCTTGGCCGCTTTATCATAGCCAATATGTTGATTTAGTGCGGTGACCAGCATCAACGAGCGATCAACATAGCCTGCTATAACAGGAAGATTAGCCTCAAGCCCTGCCACACAAAAATCTTGGAACGAACGGCATGTATCCGCCAATAAACGCAGTGAATGCAGTACATTAAAAATAATCACGGGCTTAGACACATTAAGCTCAAAATTACCTTGGCTTGCAGCGATACCAACCGTCGCATCATTACCCATGACTTGCGTGCAAACCATCAGCATGGCTTCTGCCTGCGTTGGGTTAACTTTGCCGGGCATAATCGACGAACCGGGTTCGTTTTCTGGCAAAATCAACTCGCCAATACCGCAACGTGGCCCCGAAGCCAACCAGCGTATATCGTTAGCAATTTTAGTCAACGCACATGCCAAGGCTCTTAACGTACTGTGCGCCATCACCAAAGGCTCATGTGATGCCAACGCCTCAAATTTATTGGGTGCGGTTACAAACGGTCGTTGAGTCAACGATGCAATATGCCCCGCAACTTTGGTTGCAAATTCAGGATGCGTGTTCAACCCAGTACCGACGGCGGTGCCCCCTAAAGCAAGCTGATACAACTCGGGCAATACGGCCTCCATTCGCGCCATACACGCATCAAGTTGCGTGACATAAGCTGAAAATTCTTGGCCCAACGTCAGTGGCACAGCGTCTTGTAAGTGCGTACGACCAATTTTTACAATATCTTTAAACGCATCCATTTTGACAGCTAAGCCATCACGCAAGGCTTTGACTGCCGGAAGTAATGTTTGATGGAACGCGGTTGCAGCAGCAATATGCATGGCGGTTGGGAACGTATCGTTGGATGATTGTGATTTGTTCACATCATCGTTGGGATGAATCGGGCTTTTACTACCCATCACGCCACCGGCAAGCTCAATCGCGCGATTCGAAATCACTTCGTTTGCGTTCATATTTGATTGTGTGCCACTCCCTGTTTGCCAGACATGAAGCGGAAAATGTGCGTCTAATTTTCCTGAAGATACTTCATCCGCTGCTTGTTGAATCAGCTCTGATTTGTCTTGTGATAATTTACCGAGCTCTTGATTGGTGATGGCTGCGGCTTTTTTTAAAACACCAAAGGCATGAACCACTTCTTTAGGCATCAAATCATGACCAATATTAAAATGATGCAACGAGCGTGCTGTTTGTGCGCCCCAATATTTATCTGCGGGGACGTTAATTTCACCCATGCTATCTGATTCAACCCGTATTTTACTCATATTCGCCCTCTAAATTTAACTTACGCTATATTTATAAGCAGATAGAATAACGGATTGAGCCACATTGGTATACACTACTTAATATACTTAAAATCAAGCAGGAATTTTTTCTTATGCGAACCGTTCGTATTTATCATCCTGGCGTGTACAACCTTCATGATCGCATTGAACTATCTGAAGCTGAAAGCAAACACGTTGCACGTGTCCTACGTATGCATCCCGGCGATATTTTAACGCTTTTTTGTGGCGACAATCGCGAGTATTCAGCCATGATTACTGCTGCGACTAAACGCCATGTAACCGTACGCATTGAAAGTGTCCAACCGATCGATCGTGAATCGCCTTGTGTGATACATCTTGCTCAAGGCATTGCGAAAGGTGATCGTATGAGCTTTATTATTCAGAAAGCCGTCGAACTTGGCGTAGCCAGCATCACGCCGTTGCTCACACAACACGGTGCGGTACGTCGTGATTCAAAACAACTTGCAAAAAAACATGCGCAGTGGGAGGCGATTGCGATCAGTGCTTGCGAACAATCAGGCCGCAATATTATTCCTCCGATTCACCCGCCCTGTTCGTTTGAGAGCTATCTTGAAACATGTTCTGCACAGACCAAGTGTATGCTTGACCCTGTGGCTGAACGCTCGTGGAAAAAAGGTACGGCTAAACAAGGTGATATTGCTTTACTGATTGGACCTGAAGGTGGCTTAGATCAGCACGAAATTAAAGATGCAAAAGCCGCATCATTTCGAGGAATTCAGCTTGGACCTCGGATTTTACGTACCGAAACAGCAACACTTGCAGCACTCAGTGTATTGCAAGCGCTTGAGGGTGATCTATAATAGGCTGTTAGCTTCCGGAGTAGTTTATACTAAGTACTTGATTCCGGGCCTGTTTTTTAAATATGGTATCTTGCGAGCCATCAAAAAACAGGAATTATTATAATTAAATGAGGTTCATTCATGAGCAATCACGTTAAAACAGTTACCGACAACAACTTTGAAACTGAAGTTTTAAATGCCACTCAACCTGTACTTGTCGATTTTTGGGCTCCTTGGTGCGGACCATGCCGAGCATTTGCTCCGACCTTTGAAGAAGCAGCAGAAAGTTATAGCGATAAAGTCACCTTTGCAAAAATCAACATCGACGACAGCCCAGAAACACCATCGAAATATGGCGTCATGAGCATCCCAACCTTACTGTTGATTAAAAACGGTCAAGTAAAAGCCACAAAAATGGGTTCGTTATCTAAATCTCAACTGGTTGCTTTCATCGATAGCAATATTTAATAAGCCAAACAAAAAAAGCTTTGTTACTTACGCAACAAAGCTTTTTTATTTTTTATTTTTTATTTTAAATAAATCAAATCATATTACTTAATTTCATACATCACTTTTTGAAGATCTGAAACCACGGTTTCCATATCACCTTTACCGTAACAGTTTAAGTCAATCGCATATTGAACCAAGACCATGGTATGTTCCAGTAGTTTATACGCCTCTTTATCTTCCCCGGTTTCAATATAATGCCCTGCAAGATAGGCTTCAGCGCCTTCCAGGCTTTGCGTGCACACAGCCCTGTCTTGATAGCGACCAAGCCAATCTAACTTGAGAGACAACCGACGGCATTCATCCGCATATGACTTGTTATCTTCCTTTTTATCGCCTTTATAAAGCGTATTATCAAACGATGCGGCACTGGCTCCCATCACAGAAACAGCCAAACCTAGCGCAACACAACCTCGCATAATATTAAACATTCCAACACACTCCTTATGAATAGATACTGAATATGTACAAAAGACTAAAATCTAAAATACGTCTATACAAATAACATTTTTAACTAGCATTTTCCAAACAAAACAGTTAATATTCTCAATAATATGTAGATATGTAATTTTAGATTGCATGCATAGCTCTACCAAGGATGACTTTTGAGCACGAGCTCTAAAAGTAACTCTCCCCGTAACACGATTTTGGATATCCATTTCATCGAATCAAATAACACATCAAGCGAGACCTATGAACTTAAGTGAACTCAAGCGATTACCTATTGCTGAACTAATGAATATCGCCCAAGAAGCAAAAATTGAAAACACCTCCCGCATGCGTAAACAAGACATTGTCTTTTCTATTTTGAAAGCGAAAGCACTCAAAGGCGATGATATCTATGGCAATGGTGTGGTCGAAATTTTGCCCGAAGGCGGATTTGGCTTTTTACGCTCGTCCGACAGCTCTTACGTAGCAGGTCCTGATGATATCTATGTCTCTCCGAGCCAAATCAGACGCTTTGGTTTACGTACCGGCGACACCGTGTCTGGAAAAATTCGTCCACCGAAAGATAACGAACGTTATTTTGCCTTACTCAAAGTGGATAAAATCAATCTTGATTCACCGGAAAACACCAAGCGTAAAATTTTATTCGAAAACTTAACACCGCTCTTTGCTTCCGAGCGTTTGGTTATGGAACAAGGTAACGGCAGTACTGAAGATTTGACCGCACGTGTGATTGACCTTGCAGCACCCTTTGGTCTTGGCCAACGTGGTCTCATCGTGGCCCCGCCTAAAGCCGGTAAAACCATCATGCTTCAAAATATCGCGCATTCCATCGCGCGCAATTACCCTAAATGCCATCTGATTGTTTTACTCATTGATGAGCGACCTGAGGAAGTCACCGAAATGCGACGCTCCGTCAAAGGCGAAGTGGTCGCCAGTACATTTGACGAACCGGCTCAACGCCACGTCCAAGTGGCTGAGATGGTGATTGAAAAAGCCAAGCGCCTGGTTGAGCACAAACACGACGTGGTGATTCTGCTTGATTCCATCACGCGTCTTGCTCGTGCTTACAACACCGTTGTTCCTTCATCAGGAAAAGTGCTTACCGGTGGTGTGGATGCAAATGCTTTGCAACGCCCAAAACGTTTGTACGGTGCTGCCCGTAACATCGAAGAAGGCGGCAGCTTGACCATCATAGCCACAGCCATGGTCGAAACAGGTTCTCGCATGGATGAAGTTATCTATGAGGAATTCAAAGGTACCGGTAACATGGAAATCCACCTAAGCCGGGCTATTTCTGAGCGACGCACCTTCCCTGCGATTAACATCAATCGCTCGGGTACACGTCGTGAAGACTTACTGCTATCGCCCGAAGAACTGCAACGCATGTGGATTTTGCGTAAAATTCTTCAACCGATGGACGAAGCAGATGCCATTGAATTCTTGCTTGAGCGCATGAAAAATCACAAAACCAATGCCGAATTTTTTGACGCGATGAAGCGCCAGGAATAAGCACATGAAGTACGAGGATTTGCGTGAGTTTATCAACCATTTAGAGTCACGCAAGCTACTCACCCGTATTGATTACCCTGTGTCACCGGTGCTCGAAATGACCGCCGTCAGTGATAAAGTTCTTCGTGCGGGTGGGCCTGCCTTACTGTTTACACATCCGAAATATCATAACATGCCTGTGCTCACCAACCTCTTTGGTACCGTTGAGCGCGTGGCACTTGCGATGGGGCAAGAAGATATATCAGCCTTACGTGACGTCGGTAAGCTCCTCGCGGCCCTCAAAGAACCTGAGCCACCCAAAGGCTTCAAAGACGCCTATCAACAACTTCCGCTGTTAAAACACGCGCTTCATATGGCACCCAAAATAACCAAGCGCGCGCCATGCCAAACGCATGTGATTGAAAAAAACGCGGTTGATTTAACTAAGCTTCCTATCCAAACATGCTGGCCAGATGATATTGCGCCTTTAATTACCTGGGGTTTGGTGACCACCAAAGGCCCGCATCATTCGCGTGAAAACATCGGCATTTATCGCCAACAAGTATTAAACAAAAATCAACTCATCATGCGTTGGCTTGCCCACCGTGGTGGTGCACTCGACTATTTAGCCTGGCAAGAAGAACATCCTGGCGAGCGTTTTCCTATCGCTGTCACACTTGGTACCGATCCAGCAACACTTTTAGCTGCGGTAACACCCGTACCTGATACCTTATCTGAATATGCCTTCGCAGGCCTACTGCGCGGCAAACGCACTGAATTAGTTAAATGCTTAACCCATGACTTACACGTGCCTGCACGCGCTGAAATTGTACTCGAAGGTTTTTTAGAACCGGGTGTATTAGCACCTGAAGGTCCTTTTGGTGACCATACGGGGTATTACAACGAAGTGGAATCATTTCCTGTCTTCACGGTCGAATGCATCACACATCGCCCCGATCCGATTTATCACAGCACCTACACCGGCCGCCCACCCGATGAACCCGCGATTCTCGGACTTGCGCTCAACGAAGTGTTTATCCCGTTATTGCAAAAACAGTTTCCAGAAATCATCGATTTTTATTTGCCACCCGAAGGCTGTTCATATCGTCTTGCCGTCATCACCATCAAAAAACAATACCCAGGACACGCCAAACGGGTCATGATGGCCGCCTGGTCGTTTTTAAAGCAATTCATGTACACTAAATTTGTGATTGTGTGTGACGACGATATTAACGCACGTAACTGGCAAGATGTGATTTGGGCCATGACCACACGTATGGATCCTGTACGTGACACCATCATGATTGAGAATACACCCATGGATTATTTAGACTTTGCCTCGCCTACTTCTGGATTAGGGTCTAAAATAGGTATGGATGCCACCAACAAGTGGCCCGGCGAAACCACGCGACCCTGGGGCAAGCCCATGGCGATGGATCCAGATGTTTTAAAACAGGTTGAAGATTATTGGCCTGATTTAGGAATCAACTTATGTCCAAAGAAATAACACCTGCGCACGTGACTCAAGCCACCCCGCTGACACGCAGTGTATTACGCGTCATTCTTACACCTGAGCACTATATTCCGTATGAAGCCGGGCAATACTTACAAGTGGTTTCATCCATCGAAACCCTTTTTTACTCCATCGCCAACGCACCTCTGGGTTCGCATACGTATGAACTGCATATCCGACACACGCCCGAGAATATCGAACATCAGCATGTCTTAAACACCATCAAGCAACAAGGCTGCGTGATTCTCAATTTACCTTTTGGCAGCTGTGTATTAAGCGCGCTAGACCCCAATCGCCCCATTATTTTTGTCGCTGGCGGCACGGGTTTTGCCCCGGTCAAAGCCATGATTGAGCAATTGATGGCAAACGGTGATACGCGTCCGTTTGAACTCTACTGGAGCGCACGTTGCCAAGAAGATTTATATTTGGATGAACACGTTTTAATATGGAAAAAACACATCGAGCATTTTGATTATATTCCCCATATCAAAACATCTCATCAAAAAACACTGATTGAGCGTATTCAAGACAAGCACCCGCATGATTTGGCCGATCACCAGGTCGTACTTGCAGGACCGTTTGATTTAGTTTATTCGTTACGTGATGATTTAATACAGCAAGGCTTATCTCCGAACCAACTGTTCTCAGATGCGTTTGATTTAGAAGCTTAAAGCGTTAAATCACATTTTATCAGGCAAAAACGTGTTTTTTTCCACATTATATCAAGATAAAACGTGTAAAAACCCACATTATTTACTATAATCAAAAAAACATACTTGGAACACACGTATGGAACGTGAGATTCTCAAACAATTATCTGCATGGAAAACAGCATTCAATCGCAAACCGCTGCTGCTGTATGGTGCACGACAAGTCGGCAAAACACATGCGCTGAACACCTTTGCAAAACAAGCATATAAAACACATGTTTATTTAAACTTTGAAAACGACCCTGTTTTAAAACAATATTTTGAAGGTAGTTTGGAACCAAAAGAGCTGCTTTATAAGCTATCCATTCACTTTAATCAAACGATTGAACCTGAGCATACACTGATTATTTTTGATGAAGTCCAGGAATGCCCTCATGCCTTAAATAGCTTGAAATATTTTCATGAGCGTGCAAATGAATATCATGTGTGTGCCTGTGGCTCCCTACTCGGCGTTAAAATAGGCCACAAAGAAGGCTTTCCTGTCGGACAAGTAAATTTTTATCATTTGTATCCTTTAAACTTCATGGAATTTTTAGATGCCATCGGCGAACATCGGCTTAAAGAACACCTGACTACAATACAAAAAATTGAGCCCCTACCAGAACCCTTTCACAATAAACTCAACGAATTACTACGCATTTATTACTTTACTGGGGGCATGCCCGAAGCTGTACTCACATACATCCAAACAAAAGATTTTAATGCCGTGCGAACCGTTCACCACGATATTTTAAAATCATATGATCTTGATTTTGCTAAACATGCGACAAAAACGTTAAGTATGAAAATCTCAGAAGTTTGGCATGCTATTCCAAATCAACTGGCAAAAGAGAATAAAAAATTTGTTTATTCTTTGGTCCGAGCAAGCGCCAGAGCCAGAGAATATGAAGAAGCGATTCAATGGTTAGATGCCGCGGGCTTGATCCATAAAATATATAACATCTCAGCACCTAAAATACCCCTCAATGCTTATGCTAACTGGAATAACTTTAAAGTTTACCTTTTAGATGTGGGGTTATTAAATACACTTGCGGGACTACCCGTACAAACATTACTCACAGGAAATCAGCTCTTTCAGGAATTTAAAGGCTCATTAACAGAAAATTTTGTTTTTCAAACTTTAGCACTCGATTTTGACAAACAATATTATTGGACAAGCCAAGGAACGGCCGAGGTTGATGGTGTTGTTCAATTAGAAAATGCCATACTTCCATTAGAAATCAAAGCCAATGTATCAACAAAAAGTAAAAGCCTGCAAAGTTTTGTAACTAAATATCAGCCAACGTTAAGCCTTCGTGCATCCATGCTAAACTTAAGACTTGATGGTAACATCCTTAATATTCCGCTTTATTTGCTGGCATGCTTAGAACAGCTTGCAAATAATGCTCACGAAACCCTTTGATTTGGAGACATAAAACATATGAACAGTATGTATCAACTGCTTGCCCTTGTCGGCGCCGGCCTTATCGGCTGGATTTTATACCGTACCGTTAAAAACAAACCCGAACAGTTTAGTCGTGAAAACTTAACAAAAAGCTTTTCGAGTATGGGATTTTTAGCGCTTGTCTTGATTGCGTTTGTCGCGTTTTTAGTCATACTCACGCGTCAGTGAAGCTATCCCGAAAAATCAAATAATAAAGTTGCCAAACCTATCTTGATCATCATTGAAATCATCCCCCCTACCGCTATCCATTGATTTTCTAAATGCTTGAGTGGGTTCAGCATGGCCATCCAAAACACCATCGCCGATGTCCATAACCTGCCATTCATCTCGCACACTTTTCTTCGGCTCAACAACCGAAGCATACGCACGTGTGGCGGCATTATACAATCGAGCCAGTGGTGCAACCGCTGCAAGCAGCAAAATACTTACCCCTAACCAGGTCCGGGACATTCCCAAAAGCATGTCATTATCTTCTTGTTTACAAGCAGCAGGAATATTACTCAGCATTTGAATTAAACCAATAATCGTTTGCAAACTGCCTTCAATCGCAAGACCTATAGGCTGCAAGACCACCATCGCGAGATCTTTACTAAAAAAATCTACGGGAGATTTATCCAACGCATCTTGTATTGTATTTGAAAATTTTGAAAAATGAGGTGACATCTTGAAAACTGTAAGTAACTCACTGTCTCGCTTGCGCGTGTACCCTCTCATCAGTCCTGTATAAGCAACAGACGATTGTTCTCCAAAAGCTTGCTGATAAGCTTGCTGATAAGCTTGCACAAAAGCATCAACATGCTTTGGATTTAAAAGTGCGTTTATTTTACGCGGGTCTACCTTATGCCCCGTTTTTGAATTGCGCTTAGCCATAACAACCATCCTCTAATCTAAATAAGATAATCTAAATAAGACAAAAATAATTAACTACAAATATAATTATAGGCTATTTAGAACAAAAGATGGCCGAAGGTTTTACAGCCCCGGATCTTCGAGGCTTAACATGCCTGAATTAAAGTCATAAGCAAACAGCTCCGCGTAACGACCCCAGTCAATCATGGTCCGTAATACACGATCCGCTTCTTTTTCGCTTAAAAAATCTTCAAGTTTTGTTAAAAATCGCTCTTCTGAAACGCGATGACGTACTTTTTCATCTAAAACACGACGAATATGTGAGGCCAAAGGAATCGTGGCTACAAGCTGTTTCGCAAAGATATGTTTCCGCTCTTGCAAATCAGCCTCAGAGAATTGCTTCCCAAGGGATGTCAGATGAATATCACCTTCAAGAACTTGAGCAAAACCTAACACTTCGAGGGTTTCTAAAATAGGAAACAGATCATCGATATGTATCGTGATTTCATCCGCAAGCTCAGGTAGATCAATTTTTTTCGATTCAAACGATGTCATCGTTTCAATCAAACCTGAAAGCTCTGAAGGATCAACATCAGGAAGCCTATAGCCCAAACCAATCTGACGTGCTCGCTCAGCATGTTTTGTTTTACCACCGACACCTGTCGTCATCAGTTTATAAATACGATCGACAAATTCTCGGCACTCGGGCACATCCAAATCACGCGAAGGTAGCGTATCTAGCCGTAAATCAGCCCGTATAAAACCGGGATCACTCCCTAAAATAATAATTCTATCGGCAAGTGCTACCGCTTCTTCAATATTATGCGTAACCAGCAACATCGCATTCGTATTTGTTTTTTTATCACGCCATAGCTCTAACAAATCTGATTTTAAATTTTCTGCGGTTAATACATCCAAAGCTGAAAACGGCTCGTCCATAAGTAACACATCAGGATGCACCACCAGCGCCCGAGCAAAGCCAACACGTTGACACATGCCGCCTGAGAGCTCTCGAGGATACGCCGATTCAAATCCATCGAGCCCAATAATATCAATCGCTTCAATAGCACGCGTGCGACGCTCATCTCGACCAACGCCTTGCGCCTCAAGACCCAACTCAACATTTTCAAGCACCGTGAGCCACGGCATAAGTGCAAACGATTGGAACACCATCGCAACCCCTGGAACAGGACCTCGAATTTGCTTGCCTCGATAGGTCACACGCCCACTGGTTGGAGGCACAAGTCCGGCCAAAATACGTAATAAGGTTGACTTACCCGAGCCGGATTTTCCCAGTAACGCAACAATTTCACCTTTTTTCAGCGAAAAACTAATATCTTCAAGTACCAACAGTTCTTTTGACGCTGATTTTTTATACGCCTTGCGAACGTGATCAATCTCAATAATTGTTTCTGTCATATCAACCTCTATCATATTGAAAACGCGCCTCTGCCAGACGATATAACGGACGCCAGAGGAATTGATTAAACAGCAACACATACACACACATCATCGCCGTTCCCAAGGCAATCTGGGGAAAATGACCGCTTAACGTATTTGCCTGAATATATTCCCCAAGCCCGGTAGCACGTAAGGTTGTATCACCCCAACTCACCCATTCAGCCACAATACTCGCATTCCATGCACCGCCGGCTGCTGTAATGGCGCCCGTAATATAAAACGGAAAAATAGAAGGTAAAATCAAACTCCGCCACCACTGCCAGCCCCGTACCCCGAAATTTGACGCAGCCAACGTCAAATCACGTGGAATGCTCGAGGCGCCAGCAATCACGTTAAATAAAATATACCACTGGGTACCAAGAATCATCAGTGGTGTCACCCAAACCTCAACATTTAATTTAAACGTAACGATTGCAATCACAAACAACGGATAAAATAAATTAGCGGGAAAAGCTGCAGCTAGCTGAATCAAGGGCTGAACTTTTTGGACCCACTTAGGACGTAAGCCAACCCATACGCCAACAGGTATCCAGAGCAGTGAGCTCAAAATAATTAAAATAATCACACGTGTCGCTGTCGCCAAACCTAACAGTGCAACACGCTCGACTTCATGCAGCGTTATCGTCGGCGAAATAAACAAAAATGCCTCAAAACCTGCAAAAAATAAAAGCCCCCAAACAAATCCATTCCAAAGCCAGTCCATCGATACGCGTCGCTTAACAGGCTCTTCATGCTCCGATGCGTAGACTTTACGACGACGAAGCCATGAGGCGTTCACAATCCAATCTTTGATGTACGCTAAACCTTCGCCAACCGATCGCATGAGTAAACTCTTACGTAACAAATCAATAAACCACGATTCATACGGTTCGTCATCTGGCAAAGCATCTAATTTAAATTTTTCAGACCACGCAATCAACGGACGAAAGACGAGTTGATCATAAACACAAATCACTAGAATCATGGTCAAAATCGCGTAGCCAACCGCATGTAAATTTCGTTCTTGAATGGCCAAAGCTATGTACGACCCAACACCTGGTAGGTCAATTTGTTGATGTGATACAACAATGGCCTCAGAAAGCACCACAAAAAACCAACTGGCCGACATCGACATCATCAGATTCCAGAGCACACCGGAAAGCGAACACGGCACTTCTATTTTCCAAAACCGCTGCCATGATGACAACTGGAACATGGTAGCCGCCTCGTGAAGTTCCGGCGGTACGGTTTTAAGTGACTGATAAAAACTGAGGGTGATATTCCAAACCTGCGCCGTAAAAATCACGAAAATCGCTGCACATTCAGGCCCTAACAAACTACCAGGAAATAAATGAATAAATCCTGTAATCGTAATCGCCAAAAAACTTAACACAGGGACGGCTTGAAGCACATCAATCATCGGTATAATAATACGTTCCGCACGCCGGTTTTTAGCAGCCAATGTCCCGACAACAAGTGTAAATAATATAGACATCCCAAGCGCTACAAACATACGTAACACGGTTCTTGAGGCATAAAAAGGAAGCGCAGAAGGATCCAGTGAAATAGGTAATGACTGGCCCAAAGCGTACGGCGTTGCCATGGATTGGCCTGCTCGCCCCAAAAAAAACAACCCGAAAATCACAATCACCAACAACAACAAATCCCAGGCATTCATAAAACGACTAATTGGTTCACGATTGGTACTGTAAACGCGATTTTTGTCCATGCAAAGGCCTTATGATTTTAATTAGCTGATTTTAGCGCGCTTTACCCCAAGTATAAAGTAACATCTTGCTCATAAACCGCATCTAAGTATAACATAGAGGTCTTCTGACGCACTCGAAGGGATTCTCGGGCTATGATCGAAAACACACCGCTTTATGCAGCGCATCTCGCATCAAACGCGAAAATGGTTGCCTTCCATGGCTGGAATATGCCGCTTCATTACGGATCACAAATCAAAGAACACGAAGCCGTCCGAACGCAGGCGGGCATGTTCGATGTCTCACATATGACGGTTATCGATATTTTAGGTGCCGGTGGTCGGCAGTTTTTACGTAAACTCATCACCAACGACGTGGATAAACTCAAGCACGTCGGGCGCGCACTTTATACCTGTTTGTGCAACGAGCATGGCGGGATTCTTGATGATCTCATCGTGTATCAACGCAGTCCCGATAATTATCGCTTGATTTTAAATTCAGCCACCCGCGCACATGTCTTGCCTTGGATCCACGAGAAAAGCGCAGGCTTTTCAACCGGCATTCAAGAACGTCACGAACTTGCCATGCTGGCTATTCAAGGGCCTGAAGCTATTTCAAAAACCCTCCCGCTCTTAACCCCAGCTCAAGCCGATGCCGTATCAACACTTGCACCGTTTGAGTGCGTTGATGTCGATGATTGGTTTTTTGCACGCACAGGTTACACTGGCGAAGACGGTCTCGAAATTGTACTGCCTGAAGACGCCATCACACCGTTTTGGAATCAATTACTTGATGCAGGGATCACCCCTTGCGGGCTTGCGGCCCGTGATACCTTACGTCTTGAAGCAGGCTTGCTGCTGTACGGACAGGACATGGACGATACCACGACACCGCTCAACTCAGGACTCAGCTGGACGATTGCTTGGGAACCGCATGATCGTGATTTTATTGGCATGACAGCGCTGCTATCTCAAAAGCATCATGGCGTAGAGCAAAAATTTGTCGGCCTCAAACTCAACGAGCCAGGCATCATGCGAACAGGTCAAGCCGTTTTAGTCGATGGCCATCCTGTCGGCCTGATTACCAGTGGAACGTACTCCCCGACACTACAATGCTCGATTGCACTTGCGCGTGTCTCAAAAAAAGTTGGGCATGATGCTCATGTCGAAATTCGCGGGAAACACCTGCCCGTCAGCGTGGGAAAACCACGATTTGTTAAACACGGCGCTCCTATTTAACCAATATACAGCACGTATAAAACAAGGATCTTGTTATGAAATTTACATCAACACACGAATGGGTCAACACCAGCGAAACACCGGTCGTCATCGGCATCACACACCACGCCCAAAGCTTACTGGGCGATCTTGTGTTTATTGAGCTTCCTGAAATAGGGCAAGAAGTTAAAACAGGCGATGAGTTAGGTGTGATTGAATCGGTCAAAGCAGCCTCTGATTTTTATGCTCCTATAAATGGAACCGTCATTGCCATCAACGAAGCCGTTAAAGCAAACCCTGAATTAGTGAACAACGATGCTGAAGGCGCAGGATGGTTACTCAAAATTCAAGCCAGTCATCCCGATGACCTAGAAGCATTACTTGATGCGACACAATACGAAAAAATCATTGCCGAGGAGCATTAAACCCATGCCCTATATCCCACACACCCCCGAAGATACACAAAGCATGCTGGAGCGCATTCATCATGCCCCTAATATTGAGGCGTTATTTGACGAGATTAACCCCGACCTTAGGCAAAAAGCATTTGAACATCTCCCCGATGGCTTAAACGAAATGGACTTGCTCAAGCATGCTGAAGCGCTCGCCAATAAAAATAAAAACACCGTATGCTTTATCGGCGCCGGCAGTTATGAGCATCACATTCCAGCCGCGGTATGGGATATCGCCTCACGCGGGGAGTTTCTAACGTCCTACACCCCCTACCAAGCCGAAGCGAGCCAAGGCACGCTTCAATTGCTGTATGAATTTCAAACCATGATTGCTGAGCTCACAGGCATGGATGTCGCCAATGCCTCGATGTATGATGGTGCCACAGCACTTGCTGAAGCGGTGCTCATGGCCATACGTATGAACCGCACACATAAAACACGTCGCGTACTCGTTCCAGAAACACTGCACCCGCTTTATCGAGCAACGCTTGAAACCATCTTGCAGCACCAAGACGTCACGCTGCTCACGCTTCCCATGGATACAACACAAGGTATCACAAACCTTGAAGCACTCAACGCCTATGAGCATGATGAAATCACGGCACTGATTATTGCCCAACCGAACTTTTTTGGGGGCTTAGAACCGGTGGATGCTTTAAGTGACTGGGCCCATGCACACCAAGCGATTAGCATTGCCTGTGTGAATCCTATCTCGCTAGGGCTGTTAAAACCCCCAGGAAGCTGGGGTACCCGTGGTGTTGATATTGCCTGCGGTGAAGGGCAACCCCTGGGCGCCCCCATGGCCTCGGGCGGGCCTTACGTTGGTTTTTTTAGTACCAAACAAACACACGTACGACAAATGCCAGGGCGTTTAATAGGAAGAACCACAGACCAAGATGGCAAGCCTGGCTATACGCTCACCTTACAAGCGCGCGAGCAGCACATTCGTCGCGCCAAAGCCACGTCTAACATATGTACAAACCAAGGGCTTTTGACAACCACCGCAACCATTCATATGAGCTTGTTAGGGCCTGAAGGCCTTGCCCGTGTCGCACAGCATTGTCATGAGAATACGTACAAACTTGCGACCGAACTCGTAAAAATTCCTGGTGTGAGCTTGGTATTTAACGCACCGTTTTTTCATGAAGCCTTAATTCAATTACCAAGCTCCGCACAAAAAATAGTGCGTTCTCTTGCACAGCAAGGCTTTGCAGGTGGCTATCTGGCGGAACAACACTATCCCGACCTTCCCAACACGCTTTTAGTCTGCGCCACAGAATGCCGAACAGATACGGAGATACGTGCCTTTGCCAACGCACTTCAGCATATTCTTACCGCTGAAAATCAAACACAAACCCAAACACCTCTCATGGAGACGCCATCATGAGCTCAAATAACTTAAATCTTATTTTTGAAAAATCAACACCAGGACGTCAGGCCGCCGCTCAAGCACCTAAGGTAAACACGCAAGCCGTGACGCATATTCCCGAACACTTGCTTCGACAAATACCGCCTCGCTGGCCGGCTTGTTCTGAGCTTCAAGTTGTACGGCATTTTACGCAGTTATCACAAAAAAACTTCGGCATTGACACGCACTTCTATCCGCTGGGTTCATGCAGCATGAAATACAACCCACGTGGTGTTCATCGCGCAGCATCCCAAGCAAACTTTACCCGCTGCCATCCACTTGCTCCATCGGAAACCATTCAAGGCACGTTGGAAATTTTGCACACGCTCCAAAATTATTTAGCTGAGATAACCGGTATGGCCGGCGTGTCACTCACCCCCATGGCAGGCGCTCAAGGTGAGTTTTCAGGTGTTGCCATGATCAAAGCCTATCACCAAGCACGTGGGGATATTGATCGCAATGAAATGCTTATCCCGGATGCAGCTCACGGCACCAATCCAGCATCGGCTGTCGCGTGTGGCTTTAAATCCATAGAAATCCCTACGGCCAAAGATGGGGACATCGATTTAAACGCGCTTCGCGAGCGACTTGGCCCTAAAACTGCAGGCATCATGCTCACGAATCCATCAACCCTTGGCTTGTTTATGCGCCAAATTAAAGAAATTGCGACCATGGTGCACGACGCCGGTGGCTTGCTTTACTACGATGGCGCAAACTTAAATGCTATTTTAGGTAAAGTCAGACCGGGTGACATGGGCTTTGATGTCATGCATTTAAATTTACATAAAACCTTTGCAACACCGCATGGTGGGGGCGGACCCGGCTCAGGTCCTGTCGCTGTGAGCAAACGACTCCAACCGTATTTACCGCAACCAACGGTTCTTAAAACAAGCGATGGGCATTATCGTTTTGCCGAGCATCAAGATGTACCACAAAGTATCGGTCGTTTATCCACTTTTATGGGCAACGCGGGTATTTTATTACGCGCCTATTTCTATATTTGTGCTTTAGGTAAACAGGGGCTGACTCGCGTGTCTGAATTTGCGACGCTCAACGCGAATTATCTACTGGCCGAACTCCAGCGGGTGGGTTACACCGCGGCCTATCCCGAGCGTCGCGCAAGTCATGAGTTTTTAATCACGCTTGCGCCTGAAAAAAAGCAATATGATATTCAAGCGCTGGATATTGCAAAACGCCTACTCGATTATGGTTTTCATGCACCGACGACTTATTTTCCATTGTTAGTACCTGAATGCTTACTCATTGAACCCACAGAAACGGAGTGCAAAGAAGAATTGGATAAATTTATTTCAGCTATGGCGCGTATTTTAAACGAAGCTAAAACCAACCCAGACCTGCTTAAACATGCACCACACACGCGACCTATTAAGCGCCTTGATGAAGTGAAAGCAGCAAAAGACATGGATTTTAATTATTTTTTATCTACCGTAGCCACATCTTAAAAAATAGGCTATAACAAAGAAGTTTTCGTTGTCACGGATTGACACTGATTGATTGATGTTTTCATCAAGAGCATGAATAGCTCAAGGAGCGATCGAATGAACACCAAAATCTTTTCACAACGCTTTAACCGCGAATTATCCATGATGGGTCTTCCGGATGATTTAAACGAAAAAATTAAAGCAGTTTCCAAAGTTTTTTCCGTGACCCGACACCTTGCAAACGCCATGATGTTTGGTCAAAGTTCGCCCTCACCTGAGACACTGGATAACATTGCTCAAATACTCGAGGTCTGTCCTCAGTGGTTATCCGGGGAGACAAGCCGACGTAAAGGATATCCTGAACGTATGGCATCTGAAGAAATCTAGTTATGTATGCTATCATCAGCCTATAATAACGCTTAACCCATATAGGTCTGATTGAATGGAATGCTTAAGTTTTTGTGTCGCCGACTGTATTGACCTCGCTCGCCTCGATCATCATTTCAAATCGGTCTTGGTCGGCTATACATCCACACGGTCTCGAGACGTCCTTAAAATTGCGCCGAGTAATACAGTAGATGTCCTTGTGTTTGTTTTTAAAAATGGAACCGCCGTCACATGGGGACTTAAACGCCATCAAACTCAAGCTTACATCGACAGCATCTTACTTTTTGCGAATAAACCGGCCAACTTTCGAGCGCATGATGAGTTTACCTATTGTATAGGGGCCGTAACAGCGATTGAGCCTCATGAGTATTTTGATGTAGATTGCCTCACTATTGAAGAAAATTCTGCCCACAATGCTGAGCTTAAACTTAGCTTATCGTATGGTTTCTCACAATCTGTCAAGCTGCAATACTTTGAGACAATCATTGAAACACTCATTGAAAAAAATATGCCGCACATCCAAAACCTTTCGAAAAAAGGCAAAAAATCCATCAATAGCTCGCAAATAAAAAGCGTGATTGGCGAAATTATTTTAGCCAAAAGCGAAATGAACCTCATCAGTAACTTTTTTTATCACCCCAAATATTTCTGGCAGCATCCAACGCTTGAAAAAGATTACATCATGCTCGAGCATTATTTGCACATTCAACGACGTGTGAAAGCCATCAATCACCGTCTAGATACGTTAAACGAAATTTTTGATATGTTCCATCAATACCTGGTGAATCACCATGCTCATATTCTCGAGCTGATTATTGTCGCACTGATTGCAATAGAGATTATTTTTGGCGTCCTAAACTTACACTTTTAGGTATTTATGCTTTCACGAACCCAACAACTCGATAAAACAGCGCTTATAGCTCTACAATCACTCCTCATGGCCTGTCAAGCAACGGACGGGCATGCCATCCCCGCTTACCCTCATTTACTTGCACAACATCGCCAAGGGCCTCCAAGTCTCTTATATTATGATCATGATGTGCTTGTAGGCTTCCTTGCCGCATTTCATTTTCAGCCAGAAATATGTGAGGTAAGCCTGCTTGTTGCCCCAACGTATCGCAAACAAGGCATCGCTACCCTGCTCTGGCATACCATGCTACCCAGCATACACACGATTCGACCGTCCATTAAACACCTGATGATATCAACACCTCATGATTTCAATTTAAGCTTGTTTGAACGCCATGCATTTAATTTTCAGCATGGCGAGTATAACATGGAATACTTAAGCCACACCCCGCCTCGGTTAGCTCATTCTCATCCAGCACTCACAATTCGTCCAGCAGAGCACGCCCACATCAATAACTTATGCATCATCGATAAAGCCTGCTTTGATCCCAACCGTCAACATGCTGAACTTCGCTTTAAACGGGCAATCGACAACCCCAATACCCATATATTTATTGCCGAACATGCAGAGCAAATCATAGGGCAAGTGCAACTCAATTTTGAAGAAAATCAAGTTCGTTTAACCGATCTTGCCGTGCTTCCTGTTTGGCAAGGACAAGGATTTGGACAAGCCATTGTTGCGCACTGTATTAACCACATGTTCCAAAATAATCACAACCATATGACGCTTGTTGTCGCTGCACAAAACCAACATGCGCTTCGGCTCTATCAAAATCTAGGCTTTAAAATTTATAATGCAGTGGATTACTTCAAACATAACTTGACAGATTTTAAGCGAGACCTTTAATATTGCGTCTTACCGTAAGGGATTATTACCGTTTGTAAATGGGGACAGGGCATGAAAAAACGGGTTGTTATCACAGGCATGGACATTGCCTCCTCCATTGGAAATGGACTTGATAATTTTTGGCAAGCCGCATCAAACGCTGAGTGTGGTATCGAACGCATTCAAGCTTACGATCCATCCAATTACACCACGCAAATTGCCGGTGAAATTAATGATTTATGCTTAAAGCACTTGCCTCAATTTGATAAGCAGCGACGCTACCCACGTGTTGCACAATATGCTTTGTTTTGCGCGCACCACGCCATTGAACGTTCGGGTCTTACATCTGAAGAGCTGCGTTTGGCAGGTACCTACATTGGCACAAGCTTAGGTGGTGGCCCCGAACTTGAGGCAGCCTATAAAACATTTTATACCGATAGCTGGCGGAAAATTCCAGCACTGACCGTGATCCGAGGCATGCCAAATTCCGTCGCCAACCACGTTGCCATTGCTTTTGGTTTAGGCGGGCCTAACTCTACCATATCCAACGCATGCGTCTCCTCAGCTGAGGCCATTGGCAACGCTTATCAACAAATCTCCAACGGCCGGCTCGCGGTTGCTTTATGCGGCGGCACCGAGTCACTTGTTTGGGAAACCATCATGGCTGCATGGTGTAAATTACGTGTGATGTCCACCCAAAACGAAATACCCCACGAGGCAAGCCGTCCTTTTGATGCACATCGTACAGGTATGGTCATGGCGGATGGCGCGGGTATTTTAATTTTAGAAGATCTTGAACATGCCGAAGCACGTGGCGCGACGATTTATGCTGAGATTCTCGGTTTTGGTGCGAGTTGTGATGCCCATCACATCACAGCTCCCAGCAGTGAGGGCCAGGCACGCGCAATTCATTCCGCGTTCGACGACGCACGTCTATCCCCCGGCGATATTCAATACATCAATGCCCACGGCACCGGTACTATCTTGAACGATGTTACCGAGACCGAAACCATTAAAAAAGTATTTGGCGAGCGTGCTTATGACATTCCGATTACCGCTCAAAAAGCCATGACCGGGCACGCCATCGGTGCTGCTGGCGCGATGGAAATTATTGCGACCGTTTTGAGTTTACAGCATGACACGCTGCTGCCGACCATTAATTTGACCACACCCGACCCGGCTTGTGACCTCAACTACATTCCCAACGAGGCTCAAAACAAACGGATTGATTTAGCCTTATCAAACCACTTTGCCTTTGGTGGTGCAAACGCAGCTTTGGTACTTCGGCGATATTAATTCACACCGATAGCAACACAACTTAGCCACCTCACTTTGGTTTAGGCGGTTCATAATCCGCCAGTTCTTTTAGGTCTTTTTCATAGGCTTCGAAGTTTTTCTTAAACAATCGAGGTGAATCGACAGAATGTTCAGGTGTTTTTTTTAAAATAGACTCAAATAACACGCGCACATCTTCTTTAAATTGCTCAAATGGCCTGAGCACATTGATTTGAAACCATGTTCTTGTGCCGTTGATTTCCAATTTCACCTCATGAGGAAACATCTTAAATGCTTGGTTCACATCGAATCTAAATTGCTCTAAATTCCCCGTTTCCTGTAAAATCCTTGTCGCGTTATTTAAATCAGAATCGAACTGTGTAATATACGCTTGAATCTCAGGGTGCTTTTTGATGCGAGAACACCGGGCTAAATGCTCATGAAAAGCCTGGCTAGAACGTTGCAATTGCTCAAGTATGGGTATAAGCCCATATCTCAGGCTCTTATTTTTCGCTTCGCCAATTTTATTCAATAAGGCCTGTGAGCGATCGTCAATGCTTTCTTCCATTTGATTAAATTGATCGGGCAACATGGTTGGCATCGTAAGAATCAATGCCACGGCGCTCGTCACGGCGTGGATGGGATCTGCCCACAACATTTGCCAAGATGGCAGGTCATTATCAATTTCGTCTTCGGTTGTCTCCAGTAGCTCAATCTCATCCTTATATGTTTTGTTAGCAAACGCTTCTAAGACTTGGTAGGCTTCCATTTTTTCTTGCAAGCGTTTTATTTGAGTAATTTTATCAAGCTCAGCATCTACATAATGCTCAAGCCCAGACAACGTTTTTATTTCGTCTTTTTTGCTCACAATAAATCCAGAAAAGAAACAGGTTTATCTTAACTTTAGTTTGTAGAGCCCAAAATGCAACTTCACCTCGAAACCACATGCGCTTCGCGTTATACTAACGACAGTTTTTAAACCAAGGAAATACCGTCATGCACGCTTCTTTAGCTGATATTGCAACGCTCGTCCAAGGGAACGTTATTGGGGATGGCAATCTGATCATCACCGCACTTTCTCCTATCGATGAAATCAAACCCGGTTCGCTTATTTTTGCCGACGGAAAAGATAACCTTGAGCAGGCCGAAAAGTCTGAAGCGGCAGCTATTCTTGTGGCAACCCATGTAGGTCAAGCAACCAAGCCACTCATTCAAGTTGCCGATCCGTTTAAAGCATTCATGCAATTGCTTCAGCATTTCTATCCGTTAATCCAGCCTACGCTGGGTGTGCATCCCACCGCCGTGATTGCGCCGGACGTCACGATCGGTCAGAACGTGTCGATTGGCGCCTATGTTGTGATCGAAGCCGGTAGCAGCATCGGTGACAATTGCATCATCAAGAGCCATGTTCATATCGGCCATCATGTTCATATTGGTAACAACACCAGCATCCATGCCCATGTGAGCATCTACGATTACTCTCAGATCGGCAATCATGTTGCCATTCATGCGTCGTCGGTCATCGGCTCGGACGGCTTTGGGTATACCCCTGAAAACGGTCAGCACGTCAAAATCCCTCATGTCGGACGTGTTGTTATTCAAGATCACGTCGAAATCGGTGCGAGCACGATTGTTGATCGTGCAACCATTGGCGAAACCATCATTGGCGAAGGCACCAAAATAGATAATCTTGTTCAAATTGCCCATTCCGTCAAGCTAGGTAAACATAATATTTTGTGTGCATTTACTGGCGTTGCAGGCAGCACCACCAGTGGCGACCATGTTATTTTTGCAGCAGGTGTCGGTGTCAGTGACCATGTGCGCATTGATGATGAAGTGATTCTTGGCGCACGCGCCGGTGTACCCCCTAAAAAGCATCTCAGAAAAGGCTTAATTTATCTCGGTAGTCCAGCAAGACCGCGCGAAAAAGCCATTGAGCACGAAATGTCGACCACACGCATTCCACTGATGCGAAAACAACTCAAGCGCTTGGCAGAACAAGTCGCAGAACTCAAAGAGCAGATTGAATGCTCTGAGAACATGGAATAATACGCACATGCAAACACCGATAGTTCTTGTTGATGGCTCGTCTTATTTTTTTCGTGCATTTCACGCACTTCCTCCTCTCACGAACAGTGAAGGGCGCCCGACTGGCGCCGTATATGGCGTGGTCAATATGATCAGGCGCTTACTTAAAGATGTTGCTCCGACACATTTTGCCATTATTTTTGATGCGCCTGGCAAAACGTTTCGTAATGATTTATATCCTGAATACAAAGCACATCGCCCCCCTATGCCGGATGATCTTAAGCGCCAGTTTAAGCCGCTGATTGATATCTTAACCGCCTTAGGGTTTCCGTTATTGATTATCGAAGGGGTTGAAGCAGATGATGTGATTGGAACGCTCGCAACACAAGCAAGCCAACAACAACGCCCCATGCTGATTTCGACCGGCGATAAAGATATGGCACAGTTGGTTAACGAGCATGTGACATTAATTAATACCATGAGCCGACAGGTCCTTGATATTGAAGGTGTTTCTACAAAGTTTGGTGTACGTCCCGATCAAATCATTGATTACTTAACGCTTGTCGGTGACACCAGTGATAATATTCCCGGCGTTCCTCAGTGCGGACCTAAAACAGCGGTCAAATGGCTGACAGCACACGATACATTGGATAATTTGCTGGCTCATGCCGACACGATCGGAGGAAAAATAGGCGATCGCCTTCGCGAAAGCATACCCATACTGCCGCTATCCAAACAACTGGTTACGATTAAAACCGATGTCGAACTTCCTAAAACACTGGATGAACTATCACCCACACCACCCAATCGCGACGTATTACTCACCCTCGCGCGTGATCTTGAAGTGAACGTCTGGCTAAAGGAATGGGGTAGTGGCGCGGTTGTGAAAAAAACCCCGGCACTACCCACCGAACAACCGGCCTTTGAATTTACATTTGATATTATCCGTGATCAGGCAGCGCTTGATACATGGGTAACACGCCTTAATACGGCAACGCTTTGCTGTATTGATACCGAGACCACAAGTCTTGATCCAATGAGTGCATCGTTGGTTGGCATATCACTTGCTATAGACTCAAAACATGCTGTTTATATACCTATGGCACATACCGACGGCACACCTCAATTATCCTGCGAGCATGTCCTCAAAGTACTCAAGCCTTTTTTAGAAAGCAAGAATCATCCAAAAGTCGGACAAAATTTAAAATATGATTACGAAGTACTTAAACAATATGATATTAATCTAAACGGCATCAGCTACGACACCATGCTGGAATCGTACGTATTAAACAGCACCGCTGGCCGCCATAATATGGATGCACTGGCTTTGCGTCACCTCGGCTATAAAACCATCCCGTTCGAAGACGTGGTTGGGCGCGGCAAGAAAGCCTGTACGTTTGATGAGGTTCCTGTAGAGCAAGCCGCAGCGTATGCGGCAGAAGATGCGGCGGTGACGCTAAAGCTTCATCAAACACTCTACCCAAGCCTGGATACGGCACTCAAATGCGTTTTTCATACGCTCGAGATGCCACTCATCCCCGTTTTAGCTGACATTGAGCGCCATGGCGTATTAATTGATACAGCACAACTCAAAACCCACGGTGAGCGTTTAGATATTCGTATAAAAACCTTAGCGAACGAAGCCTACACACTGGCCGGCAAAGTTTTTAATCTCAACTCACCCAAACAACTTCAAGAAATTCTGTACGATGAACAGCAACTTCCGGTGCTATCAAAAACACCGAAAGGCCAACCATCAACGGCCGAGTCGGTATTGCAAGAACTCGCACTGCAATACCCCTTGCCTGCAATTATTCTTGAATATCGCAGCCTGACAAAATTAGTCTCTACATATATTGAGGCCTTACCTAAACGCATACACGCACAAACCGGTCGCGTTCATACCTCATATAACCAAGCGGTCACAGCAACAGGGCGTCTTTCGTCCAGCGAGCCCAATTTACAAAATATTCCGATTCGTCATGAAGAAGGACGACTGATTCGAAAGGCCTTTATCGCCCCCCCTAACCATGTTTTATTGGCTTCAGATTACTCTCAAATTGAGCTCCGTATCATGGCACATTTGTCAGACGATCCGGCTTTGAAACGTGCATTTGAGAACAATTGGGATGTGCATGCTGCGACAGCCAGTGAAATCTTCTTAACGCCTCTAGACAACGTCACGTCTGAACAACGACGACGTGCCAAAGCCATTAATTTTGGTCTGATTTATGGTATGTCATCCTTTGGTCTCGCCAAACAATTAGGCGTATCACGAGGCGAGGCACGCGATTACATGCAACAATACTTTGAACGTTACCCAGGCGTGCAAGCCTATATGGAAAAAACACGCGAGCAAGCACACAGCCAAGGTTACGTTGAAACACTGTTTGGGCGACGTTTGTATCTTCCTGAAATTAATTCGAGCAATAAAATGCGCCAAAAAGCAGCTGAACGCACCGCAATCAATGCCCCGATGCAAGGTACAGCGGCCGATATTATCAAAAAAGCTATGCTTTCTGTAGCCACGTGGCAACAGACTGAGGCGGGACAGCATGCACGTATGATCATGCAAGTGCACGATGAATTGGTGTTTGAAGTGCAAGAACATGCGATTGATGACGTTAAGCTTGCTGTTCAAGCCTGCATGGAGCATGCAGCGGTACTCTCCGTACCGCTACGCGTCTCCATAGGTGTTGGCACAAATTGGGACGAAGCACATTAAATTAGAATATTTCCACGCCATGCGCCCGAGCGATTAAGACTTTATCGGCTGGGCGTTTGGCAAAGATCCCATTATCAACCACGCCCGGAATCAACTGAATCGCTTCTTCCATCGCCATTGGCTTGTCTAAATTGAGATTATGCACATCCAAAATATAATTGCCGTTATCTGTCACAAAGCCTTCACGATAAATCGGGTCTCCCCCCAATTTCACCAGTGCTCGCGCCACTAAACTTCGTGCGATAGGAATCACTTCCACAGCAACGGGAAACGCACCTAAACGTCGTACAAGTTTAGATTCATCCACCAAACATAAAAATTTTGATGCTGCATTTGCAATAATTTTTTCTCGTGTCAGTGCCCCGCCACCGCCTTTGATCATACTTCGATGCGAGGTCACCTCATCGGCACCGTCGACGTACAAAGCAAGTGGCTCAGCCACCGCAAGCGTTATCACAGGCAAGCCTGCCGCTCGCAATTGCTTTTCGGTCGCAACTGAACTTGCAACACAACCATCAATACGATGCTTGATACGGGCCAAAGCCTGAATAAAATGAGTTATCGTCGTTCCGGTGCCTATACCTAACGTTGTTATATCATCCAAATGCTCTAATGCTGCATCGGCTACCTGTTGCTTTAAAAAATCCATATACACACCTATCTTAAATAAAATCTTATCAATAAAAAAAGCCTGAGATTGCTCACAGGCTTTTTATGCTATCAGTATCTATGCATTAAAGCATGGGACTAACTCACAAAACGATACTCAAAACCAAACATCACGGCATCCAACGAAGGACTCGCAATTTGTGCTGCAAGATTACCAACCGTTCTACTTGAAAAATTCACGTCAGGCATGTCAATTTTTAACGTTGAGCCAAAAGCATGCATCCAAGAGGCCGTTGCTAACCAATTTTTACTGATATGATAGCCCCCACCCAACCTCAACATCGGCAAAACATTGACTACAGTTGGATGAACGTTATAATTTCCATTTAATCGTGTTGCAGCACGACCAATCGGCGCACCCGCTGTGCGCTCCAACCCTTGCGGATTAATATTCATTTTAAGCTGCAGATTTTGGACTAAAGCGCCCACTTTAAAAAACACATCATACTGTGGTTGGTCATACACAAGCCCTGCCAACAAATCGACACCGTACTGCTTCATCGACATACCGGCATCACGCGTTGAAATCGCCACAGTTGTTCCATTCCCTGCATTGGCAATAGGATTAAGATCCATCTTTCCATAATATCCCCAACCGGCTTCGATACTTCCCAAAAATGATTGGAACCGACCAGACATCGGATGCAAGAAACCACCAGCAAGGCGTCCACCCCAGCCTTGATTCTCCTTGCTCGATGTAATGCGTACATCTTGTGTTTGACCTTGAACCGTAGCATTAAGCAAGTCAATATTATAGCCATCCACTTGAGGCCAAGTGTACATTCCTTCACCGGCAAGAAAAGGAATCAAAAAAGGTGTGGGTTTTTTGGGTGCGCCCATGCCGCCCGCATGCAATAATGTCGAAGCACTGCATGCCGATATTGCAACTGCTAAAAGAATTTTAGTTTTCATGACCGTCTCCGTGTCTTTAATAAATTTAACGTCCAAATTTAGATTGCCTCAGCGCCCCAATATTAAAATATAAAGACACGTTCACAAGCAAAGAAAAACATTTACCCTCTCACGTTAAGCCAGTTTATTCCAAAAAGCAAAGTTCGTCTCAATAATTTTCAAAATAATTTTCTTTACGCTTAATTACATGAAGGTCTTGTCTAATATTGAACAAAGTGTTAGATTTGAACAATATCTTTAATTTGTGTTGTGGTGATGTATGTTGTTCACAGAAATAAATCAAATATTTTTTGCTAGCCAGGATGCCAGGCCAGAAACAACGCCTTACGTATCGCTGACAAAAACACACAACGGCATCAACGATCTGGACAAAGAAATCACGGTTCTGAGTGCCGCCCTTGACGCATTAAACGCCAAAGGCAACGCTATCTATAATACGCCGCTGGAGTTGCTTGAGCGCGGAAAAAAACTACGTCAACGCTATGACAACATACGTGGCCATAAGAACAAGCATCTACCTATACGGGGCCATGAAAAGATGTCTTATCGTGACTACCTTTTTTATCTTCATGCATACCGTATTTCGTTAACATTCGCACGTCTTAATATTGCTCAAACGCTCTCACTCTTTACGTTTGCTCAAATGCAGGCCATCTTAGACGCCCCCATCCCTGTCCAAACGTTTTATTTTTTTAGTGTTGCATTTCTTGCTACACGGCTTTTGCTTAACTTGATTGCTGCCGCCAAACACGCGCTCTTCCCAAGCCCAGAAGAAGAAGCAGGCCTACCATCTATATACGCACGGTTTTGCTACGAACTGTCGCTTATAGACTTACAAATTCTCAATGATATTATTTGGGCTGGTGCCAATTTGTTTACGAATTACCCCCAGCTTTTGGGGTTATCCAATCCTGTGGTCAATGCTATCTTACTAGTGTGCCTCACATTTGATTTAGCTCTATCGCTCCACATGTACAATCAAAACGAAGAGGCCTTTACTAAAAAATCGCGTGAATACGAACGAGCCTTACTGCAATTGGACGTTGATGATATCAATCGCATCGTAATTTCAGAGCAATTAAAACAACTTGAGCTTGGTTATCGCGGAGATAAAGCTAAGCTAGAACAATTTCTTGCTGCAGGTACCGTTATATTGCTCGCATTTTCTTTAATCGCCTCATCGGCATACCCGTTGTTTCTACCCTTGGGAGCCGCGTTATGCGTATTTGGTACTGCACTCTACCTCACGGCAGATAAGCGTGGTGAATACATTAAGGCCCCATCAGATGACAACGATAGTGCCTACAATGCCTACGTTACTTCGCTTATAAAAAACACCATCTGCCCGCTGCTGTTTATGCTCACAGCAGCCAGTGTTGGATGGCCTTTGGCTATACTTCTCGCAGTTCCCGTCATGCTCTACGAGAACAAAGAAGCGATAACAAACCTGGTAGGGCACGACGACGGAACACAACGCCAGGGCCTTCACCTCGCATAACTTATACACATAACATATTGCTTACATAAACTCAATATGTTACATTTTAGGGCTGTTTTTTTCTATGTTTATTTTTTATGCATTCTACTGAGCAGCCCTTGTCGTTTGTACGCATGAAGCAAGTTTTTTTTGCTTCAAACTTGCGTGAGGCTGAAAAAACGCCAGGGTTTCTTATACATAACCAGGAAAAAATCGCTGAAGAACACAGGCATCTCACCGCTGCATTAAAGAATACAAACAACCATGAAACCTATCACGAATTTAATGCGTATTGTGCAGAGCTTATTACCCTTTATGAACGAACCATTCGCGATAATTTTGAGCACAAAATTCGTGATCAGATCATTTATGCGCACGTAGCACGCATTATGCTATCCTCCGCTCGCTTCATTGTTTTGCAAAGTATTGAGCTACTGGATCAAGCTCAATACTTTGGGCCGACCAGCAATCCATCAGTCGCGATTAAACGCTTAATGGCCCCTACACCACTTTTTTCTGTCCTCAGTGTTGCGGTTCCTGGGCTTCGACTACTCACCGATCTTGCCAACGTGGTAAAACACGCCATCTATCCTACTGGAACGACAAGAGCAAACAAAGCACATGAACAAAGCCTCAGTGAGCGTTTAGCCTCTGAACTGTATCGCGCTGGCACGCCACTCATCAATGACTCGGTATGGGTTATGATCAATTTGCTTTCGAGTTACCCCACAGCTTTTGGCTTATCACCTCCCGTAGCCATGGCACTGGTTCTTGTCGCTTTAATGGTTGATATCGGCTGCTTGTTGCATGGCTATCACATCGCACGCAAAGCCTACCTAGAAAAAAAAGGCCAGTATCAAGATGAAATAAACGAAGATAACAGGCACTTGCCTTACCCTGGCATTATCCCCGAGATAAGTGAGCGCCAGCTCCTAGAGCTTGAGCTCAGCTATTGCGGCATACAAAGCGGCTACAACCTATCGCTACTAGCAGGCAGTGCTATTTTATGCGGATTTGCGCTGCTCATGGCCGCCCCTCTCCCTATTCTTGCGCCGGTTGGTGGTTTAATCTGTCTTCTCGGTACATCACTCTACCTAACAGCGGGAGCTTATGCGTATTACGCGCAACAAAATTTTATTTATGAACAGAACAAAACCCTACCGCAAACAACTCCATCACAGCTTGCTACTTCAAAAAAAGCGATACAAGAAGCATGGGACAGCTTTGCACTTCCGCTCATAAGCTATGTATGTTTTCCTGTTATTTTGATGAGTACATTTGCTGCCTCACCACCTGCGGCCCTTTTGCTGTTAATTGGATTTATTACGTATAATATGCCTTTACTTGATGATGAACCTAAGTCTTTACCTGCATTAACTTACTCGCAGTAGCAAATAAATAGCACATCTTGTTTCAGTGTTTTTTTCCAGGCACACTAGCTCAAATCTATTAGAAACGATAGCGTGTGAATTTTCCCAAAAAAAATACTAGCTTGCTCCTGCTTTGCTTGTATTTGATCACGACACCAGCGTGGTCGACCATCAGTAATAACAAATTTTGGATCCCTGTGACGCTCAATGGAAACTACGGCACGTTTCTATATTTTCTTGAGCCACAACTACGCCTCATTGAGCCCCAAGCATCAAGCTCAACTCAAGCCAGCGGTATTTTCAATCAGTTTTTAGGTAATGTTGCCGCAGGATATGAGATATACCCTGAATTCCAATGTTGGTTTGGTCAAACCATAACCACAACGGCACAGGATGCCCGCAGATCCAGTCGAGAAGAATATCGCTCTTGGGAACAATTGATGTGGAATCACACCACAGCACAAAATATCTTGATTAATTCGCGGTTTCGAGCAGAACAACGAAAATCACTTAACTTTCCTGAGTGGGCGTTTCGCTTACGTGAGCGTTTAATTTTTAATATACCATTAAAAAATAATCTATCGTACGAGCTAAGCGATGAGATTTTATACAACCTTAATTCCGTGCCATGGATTGATGCGGCGGCATGGGATCAAAATCGTTTTTATCTTGCGCTAGTTCAACGCTTTTCTAAACATTATGCCTTTGCTCTCGGTTATATGAATCAATATTTATTTCGAGACGCACCACTCGCGCAAGCAAACAATGTTTTATATCTTAATTTTAGATATAACTTACCCACGTAACATCTAGCGCTTTTTTTTAAGATAGCGTATTGTTTTTATAAACAAATAAAAAATAAATATATAAACCGGGAGCTATAAGGATGAGCACGGACAAATTATTAGAAAACTACGCACAGCGCTACACCGAAGACAAAGCAGAAGAAATGAGCCTCGGTGATTATTTAGCGCTGTGCCGTGATGATCCAACGGTTTATGCAAATCCGGCCGAACGCCTGCTCATGGCTATTGGAAAACCAGAGCTCAGTGACACCCGTCACGATCCGGTGCTTTCGCGTTTATTTTCAAATAAAGTCATGCCTCTTTACAAAGTATTTGATGCTTTTTATGGCTTAGAAGAGCCCATTGAGCGCATCGTCGGTTTTTTAAAGCATGCAGCGCAAGGCCTCGAAGAAACCAAACAAGTCCTTTATCTTTTAGGACCCGTCGGTGGTGGTAAATCATCCATTGCGGAAAAACTTAAAGACCTGATGCAAAAAGCACCGTTTTATGCCATCAAAGGTTCACCCGTGCTCGACTCACCGCTCTCGTTGTTTGATCCAGAGGAAGATGGCCCACTGCTTTTAGAGCAATATGGCATTCCCGATCGTGCGCTTCGTCACGTGATGTCGCCTTGGGCCGTTAAACGCTTACAAGAATATAACGGCGATATTAATCAATTCAAAGTCGTTAAACTTCATCCGTCACGCCTCAAGCAAATCGCGATTGCAAAAACCGAACCAGGAGACGAAAACAACCAAGACATTTCTTCTTTAGTCGGAAAAGTTGATATTCGAAAACTTGAAGAATTCTCTCAAGATGATACCGATGCCTACAGTTATTCAGGTGGCCTGTGCCGCGCCAATCGCGGCTTGCTCGAATTTGTCGAAATGTTCAAAGCCCCTATCAAAGTCTTGCATCCGCTGTTAACAGCAACACAAGAAGGTAATTACAATGCGACCGAAGGCCTATCGTCTATACCCTTCGAAGGTATTATTCTCGCTCATTCCAACGAATCAGAATGGAAAACCTTTCGAAATAATAAAAACAACGAAGCATTTATCGATCGCATCAACATCGTTAAAGTACCTTATTGCCTACGTGTATCTGAAGAAATCAAAATTTACGAAAAACTTATTTCGAATAGCTCCCTGAGAAATGCACCGTGTGCACCAGGAACACTTGATATGCTGGCTAAGTTTTCTGTTTTAACACGCCTCAAAGAACCTGAGAACTCGAATATTTATTCAAAATTACGGGTATACAACGGGGAAAGCTTAAAAGACACGGATCCTAAAGCAAAATCGTATCAAGAATACCGTGATTTTGCAGGTGTGGACGAAGGCATGAATGGCATATCCACACGCTTTGCCTTTAAAATTCTATCCAAAGTTTTCAACTTCGATCATACAGAAATTGCCGCAAATCCCGTGCATTTACTCTATGTTCTAGAGCAGCAAATTGAACAAGAACAATTTCCTGAAGAAGTTGGTGAAAAATACTTATCTTTTATTAAAGAATATTTAGCTCCTAAATACGTTGAGTTCATCGGCAAAGAAATTCAAACAGCGTATTTAGAATCGTATTCTGAATACGGTCAGAATATTTTTGACCGTTACATTACCTATGCTGATTTTTGGATTCAAGATCAAGATTATCGCGATCCAGACACCGGGGATATTCTCGATCGTGCTTCGCTGAACACCGATCTCGAAAAAATTGAGAAACCAGCCGGGATTTCAAATCCAAAAGATTTCCGAAACGAGGTGGTTAATTTCGTATTACGCGCCCGTGCGAATAACCACGGTAAAAATCCACGCTGGAATAGCTACGAAAAACTTAAAGCGGTGATTGAAAAGAAAATGTTCACCAATACGGAAGATTTACTCCCTGTGATTTCTTTCAATGCGAAAGCATCTGAAGAAGAAAATAAAAAACACGCTGAATTTATCGCGCGCATGGAAGACAAAGGCTACACAGCTAAACAAGTCCGCCTTTTATGCGAGTGGTATTTACGCGTTCGTAAATCACAATAGGAGTAGCTACTTACCATGAGTCAATTGATTGACCGACGACAGAGCGCTGGCAAAAAAAGCACGGTAAATCGGCAGCGCTTTTTACGTCGTTACAAACATCAAATCAAAGAAGCGGTTTCAAACGCCATTGGTAAGCGTAGCATTACAGGCATTAATCACGAAGAAAAAGTGACTATTCCCGCCAAAGATATCGCCGAGCCGAGATTCACACGGGGGAAAGGCGGCAATGTTGAACGCGTCCTTCCCGGTAACGATGAATTTCTTACCGGCGATCGCATTCAACGCCCAAGCCCACAAGGCCAAGGTGGTGGTGGAGACGGCGAAGCAAGCAAAGACGGAAGCGGTGAGGACGATTTTGTATTTGAACTTTCACGCGACGAATTTCTTGAACTTTATTTTGAAGATCTTGAATTACCCGATCTCATTCGCAAAGAGCTCGCCAAACAAGATACACCTAAAACCGTTCGCGCAGGCATCACCACCAGTGGGATCCCAACGAATATTAATATTGTGCGCTCCATGAGGCAGGCCATTGGCCGACGCATTGCCTTAGCTTCACCTTATAAACGCGAGCTACGCGAGATTAAACAAGCTCTTAAATTACTCAAAAAAGATGCCTCTCCCGATGAAAAAAAAGTTCTCAAGCTCAATAAACGCTTAGACTATCTCAAACGAAAAATTAAAAGCGTCCCGTTCTTAGATACACTTGATCTTCGTTATAATAGCCGCATTAAAATTCAAGCACCGACAACACAAGCGGTGATGTTTTGTATTATGGATGTATCCGGCTCAATGGATGAAACAAAAAAAGACATCGCCAAACGATTTTTTAGTTTATTGTACTTATTTCTTACCAAAAATTATCAAAAAATCGAGCTGGTTTTTATTCGACATCATACATCGGCCAAAGAAGTCTCAGAAGAAGAATTTTTCTACTCTCGAGAAACCGGTGGCACGGTGGTTTCCAGTGCTCTGGAACTACTCGACGAAGTGATTACAAGCCGCTACCCACCTAATGCTTGGAATATTTATGCCGCGCAAGCGTCTGACGGCGATAATTGGAATGCTGACTCACCGCATTGCCTTGATCTGCTTCGTGACCGTGTCATGCCTTTGCTGCAATATTTTGCCTATGTCGAAATTATGCCTCGTCATCATCAAAGTTTATGGGAAGTCTATCAACAGCTGACTCAACTCTATCCGAATTTCTGTATGGAAAACATCGATACAGCTGCCGATATCTACCCGGTCTTTCGCGAGCTCTTCAAAAGGAAGACAGCATGAAAAAACGCACGCCCCTTTCAACAGGCGCCGAATGGACGCCGGAATTAATTCAAGCCTACGACCGTGAAATTGGACGTATCGCGCATGATTTTAAATTAGATACCTACCCTAATCAGATTGAAATCATCACGGCCGAACAAATGATGGATTGCTACGCATCCGTCGGCATGCCTATTGGTTATCATCATTGGTCTTTTGGAAAGCAATATGTCAACGTTGAAAAGCGTTATCAACGCGGTGAAATGGGGCTTGCTTATGAGCTTGTGATTAATTCTAATCCCTGTATTTCGTACCTCATGGAAGAAAACAGCATGGCCATGCAAGCTCTGGTGATTGCCCATGCTTGTTACGGTCATAACTCCTTTTTTAAAAATAATTATTTATTCAAGATGTGGACCGATGCAGATGCCATCATCGACTACCTCGTGTTTGCGCGCCAGTACGTAAGCAGCTGCGAAGAAGCGCACGGCATCGATGCGGTAGAACACATTCTTGATGCCTGCCATGCACTCATGAATTATGGGGTCGATCGTTATAAGCACCCGCCCCCTATTTCGCTCCAAGAAGAAAAATTACGTCAAAAAAATCGTGAAGCCTATCAACAGTCTCAAGTAAACGACCTGTGGCGTACCCTTCCTCCTGAAAAAGATCGTAGTACACACAAAGAAAAATCACGGTATCCTCAAGATTCTCAGGAAAATATTTTATATTTTATCGAAAAAAACGCGCCGTTACTTGAGTCATGGCAGCGTGAATTGATTCGTATCGTAAGAAAAGTTGCGCAATATTTTTACCCTCAAGGCCAAACAAAAGTCATGAACGAAGGCTGGGCGTGTTTTTGGCATTACACACTCACGCACGCGCTGTATGACGAAGGGCTTGTGACCGATGAATTCATGCTGGAAATTATACAAAATCACAGTAACGTGGTTGCACAGCCGGCTTACAACAGTCCGTATTTTAATGGCATCAACCCGTATGCTTTGGGCTATAACATGATGCAAGACATCAAGCGCATCTGTGAAAATCCAACCGATGAAGACAAAAAGTTTGCGCCACTTCTTGCGAATACCGATTGGCTTACCAGCCTGGATAGTGCGATGCGAAATTATAAAGACGAAAGCTTTATTTCGCAATTTCTCTCACCACGTATTATCCGTGAATTAAAATTGTTTTTACTCAGTGATAACGACCAAGAGCCCGAGATGCGCATTCATGCGATTCATGATGAATCAGGGTATAGCACCGTTCGTGAAGCCTTATCTCAGCAATATAATTTAGGAAGCATGGATCCTGATATTCAAGTTTTTTCAGTTGATATTGAAGGCGATCGGTCGCTCACCTTACAGTACACACAACACAACCGCGTACCCCTGGGAAAAACCACCCAAGAAGTCATGAAGCACGTGTATGCGCTCTGGAAGTTTCCTGTGGTACTCAACACGGTGAGTGCCACAGGCGAGACACTGCAAACCCATCATTGTCCCGAAAAAGAGGTCACGAGCCCCCCTAAACCATCAGGACCTCACATGCCACTGGTTCCCACGCGATAACCGAGGCATTAAGATACCGTACATGCAGAAGTACCAAGCTCATAATCTGAATTAGTGTCAGAGTTATAGCCATCGCTATCGTCTGAATCAAAGTCATTGGCCGCATAACCAAACATACTGAGCGAACGTGTTGAACTTCTAGAGCTTGTTGAGCTTGTTTCCCATAATATGGTAAGCGGCGGCGGAATATCAAGTACTGGATCAATAACCTCAGGCTCATCTTGAAGCTCATCTTGAGGATCATCGACGTTCTCAAGCCCTATCACGTCATCTTTCGCTGGCACGCTGCCTATCCAAAAGTTCATACCTAATAAAAACGAAGCGCTGCCAGCCAGAAGAGTCAATGCCACCGATATTACGGTGATAACCGCGACGGGAGGTAAGGTAACACTTGCTGACACCAACAAGGCAGTTAAAAGATCGAGCGACGTATACGCCGCCGCAGCGTTCACAAAAGCATTGACCGACATACATAAAATGCCCGCTAAAGCCCAATCCGTTGCCATCATCGCCTGCCACTTGTCACCAAACTGGCCGCAAAGCGCGGTTAAATAAGGCGCGTAAAAATTATACTCGGTAAAGCCGCCAAAGAAGAAAGACACGGCAGCACCTACGGCAAGCGCCGGTATGGCTGCAACATGGAGCAGAATCAACGTTTCGGCTAAGCTTAAGGTAAACATCAAACTGAAAGCGAGAACATTTCCAACCGCAATGATATAACCACACCACTCACCGAAACGCTGAGGTAATCCAGTTGCAGACCCAATCGTTGGATCCCACGCTGCGAGCCAAGCTTCAAGCTCCTGAATCATTGTAATGCCTGTTACAAAAAGACCGGCCATGAACGATAACATCGCAAGTGGACTTCCCATCGCAAACATAAAAGCCGTCAAACCAAACAACACACCTGTAACAATAACAACCAGGCTACCACCATAATACTTGGCTTGCTCTAACGAAGTTGCATTTTTATAATCAAAATACTTTCTCTTCGTATGAGCTGCTTCTGCTGTAATAACTAAAATGGATTTTTTAAAATCAACATCAGCCAGTTTCCCTGCTAAATTAGTTAAATCGATCTCTTCAGCAAAGCATACTGCTTGTTGCATTCCTTTTACAAAATATGCTTTAGGATTTTCAGATAAATAAACCACACCATCTACTGCTTGTGTTAAATCACCCTCTAACGATGACAGCAATGCGAAGTCATATTCCTTGACTTCCGTTGCATACGCTTCATATGTTTTAAAGTTCCGTCGAGTAGAAAAATCACGCAACAAATCCATGTTCATTTTATAATTGACCATACCGCTGCAAACACTACCCGCACCAAATGCTACGGCGTGCATAGCTCGTGTAGAATATTGCGCTGCAGGAATAATGCTTTTAAGAAACGAATCAACCGCTTGATAATTCTGTAATGCAACCCCAAGCGCGCCTAACGCCGCGAACCCCGTAGACACATAAGCAGAATCAGAATCAGATGCTGTTGTATTATTTCCGCCAGGCATGAAAACCCTCCATCAAATGCAAAAATACTGATATTAAATGCATAAAAATTCAATATAAAAGCAAATAATAATATACATACTCAACCAAAGCAATTAAAATTAATCACTGATTTGAATATTTTTTAACATGACCCAGGATACACTAAGGCCAATAAAAAAACAATCCATCCTTGCTTAGAACACTTAGAGCAGTGAGGTTCATTAGGAAAAATGTCTATCCGCTGATATACTTTGTGTGTTGTTCCCAACCCTTCATGGAGCTTTTATGAGATGTATTCGTATTTTTGCCGCTATTTTACTCTTCAGCGGACATGCTTTTGCACAACCTGATATTCAATTTAAAGGTAATTTCCAGCAAGAAATCACACCGACTTCTGCGCCAAAGCAAAACATCCATAGCCTCACACCACAACGCCCCATGCCTAAATCCGTACCGCTCATGCGCGTGGAACTCTCAGACCATGCCAAACAAAAATTAACCGAACGCTTTAAGCAAACACCTCGCACACCCCACACACTGCGTCTAAACAAAAATAGCTCAGAATTACCCTCGAACATCCAGCTCGGCATGAATCATGTGCCTGTTCTCGATCAAGGACAACACGGTTCCTGTGCGATGTTTGCCAACACCGCCGCCGTCGATGCGGTTTTAAACCGCGGTGACTACATCAGCCAACTTTGCCTGCTTCAACTTGGAAAACATCTTGAAAATTTTGGGTACAATTCCAGTGGATGGAACGGTTCCATTGGGCCCATTATTTTACAGCAGCTGCAAGCCTTCGGCATGATAAGCAAAAGTACACAAACCACCTCAGGTTGCGGTGGATTTACAGAATATCCGGCCTATGACCAACGGCCCGAAACAGATATGTCACTTTCAGAATATCACGCATTAAGTGAACCGTTGACCGTAGAACAATTTGTCTGGTCGCCGTTACTGGATTTTTATCAAGTACTTTTGGATAGAGCCGACGCTGACAACACGTTACGCGCGGTTAAAATTGCACTAACTCACCATGATCGTCTCACCATGGGCATATTGCTCTTTGGCCCGCAATTTGGGGTGTCTGGAGCGACAGGAAAACACCATGCCCCTAACGATACCTGGGTGCTCGCGGCAAACATATTTGACATACTCTTTAACTGGAATATGGTTGGAGGACACGCCATGATCATCACCGGCTATGATGACAACGCCATCGCGATTGATGCCGATGGCCAAGAGCATCATGGTTTACTAACCTTACGAAACTCTTGGGGTGAGCATGTCGGTGACCACGGCGATTTTTATATGTCTTATGACTACTTCAAGACCTTAGCCATCGAGGTGCAGCGCATCCGCTCGCTCAACACGTCGATTGTTTAGCACGTGCTCCGGTGGGTCGTTAGGTGCTTGCTTTGACCCGCCACCGATAAAAGCCTGGCTGAATGCGACACGTTCAGCGACCGATGCCACACCGTGTGCCGCTTCAGCCTCAATGGCCTTATAACGGGTCAGCAGCCCTTCTCGATTCGCAATTTGAATATTGAGCCCAGGACGTGCATTCAACTCCAACATCAACGGCCCGTGCGTTTTATCTAAAACAATATCCACACCTAAATAACCTAAGCCCGTGAGCTCATACCCTCGAGCGGCCATGCTCAAAACTTTATCCCAATACGGCACTTGAAGATTAACCGTTGAATGTAATGTATCGGGATGATAATCAATCGCATCGTTATGCAGCACGCCACCACACGTCAATCCTGTTGCCAAATCGATACCGACACCAATCGCGCCCTGATGTAAATTAGCCTTACCGTTTGAGGCGCGCGTTGGTAAACGCAACATCGCCATTGCAGGATACCCAAGCAAACAAATCACACGAATATCTGGCACGCCTTCATAACTCACGGCTTCAAACACGGGATCAACAATCACACGGCGCTCAATAAGCCCATGATCGGGATGCCCACCTAAACTATAAGCGCCCGAAAGCAAACTGGACAAATGATATTGCAAATCGTCCAACGTCAAAAGCGTGCCGTTGACCTGGCGATAGTGCTTAAACACACGACCCGAGACCACAATGATACCGTCCCCTCCTGCGCCATGAGCCGGCTTGATAACAAAATCTGGGTACGGCTCGAGTAATACGTCCAAGGATTTCAGTTGATGCTCGGCTGTGATGCTTTGATAAAGCGTTGGTACACCAATCCCTGCCTCAATCGCCAATTGTTTCGTTTGTAATTTATCATCAACAAAAGGATAATTTTTTCTCGGGTTGTAACGTAAGACATAATCACCATTACGCCGGTTAATACCAAGAACCCCTTGAGCTTTTAATTCTCGAGCAATCTTCCACATCATGGCATTCCAGCGAGTACTTTAAAACGAAATAACTCCGACAATCGATACCCGCGATATTCACCAAACATAAGAATCAGAGCTAACAAAACAAACAATAATTCAGGAAAAGCAAACATCAAATATTGTAAGGCTGGAAAATTCATCACAGCGTAGGCAATCACGGCTGCAAGCAAGCTTCCACCACCTGATTTGATGGCTTCATAAGCGCCTCGCTCATCCCAGGTAACGCACATCCGTTCAATTGTCATCGTGAGAATAATCATTGGGAACAATGCGACCGATAAACCAGAGCCTAAATTTAAATTCAGACTCATGACACTGATAAACAACATCATCAAAATAACCACGGTCAAGATAACAGCCAATCTAGGCACTAAAAGCAGGCGTAGCTTATCCAAATAAAAACGCACTAAAAGCCCAAACGAGACAATCAACGTAAATAGAATCAAACCCCACACCACATGTGTTTCCCGAAAAGCTAGGGCAATCAGCACCGGCATAAACGTTCCAAACGTCATGAGCCCCACAAAATTACGTAATAACAAAATAATCAACGCACCTATCGGCACCATCAGCAAGACTTTATACGTTTCTTGAACATTCACAGGCAAAGCCAATAATGAAAAGCGTAATAATCTCGAATCGATCTGAAGCCCGCGTGTTTTGGCCGCGCTCAAGGCATTCATCGGTGTAGGCGAAATAGTTAAACCAAATTGAGGTGTTTTACCACCGGTCACAGCAAACAAAGGTTCAAAGCCATATTGCCAAACCAAGAAGTTCTTAGGTAACCCGGCCGCACCGGTATGTGGATTAATATATATCCAACCCTGCTCGTTATACACCGCCAAAAACCATTGTGTTTCTGCCCTTGTATCTTGCTTCAAATGAATGCCTTGTACAGGGCGCGCTTCAATCCGAGCTTGATTAAGCACCGTAATAATCGCTTGAACCAAAGCTCGCTCCCCGGGTGCATCGCCAATTAAAAGCCTGGCATTACCATCATGTTTGTCCAGTTCATGAATCACGCTTTGCGTAAACGTTTGAATATCGGCTGACGACTGACGTGCCTGCATAATCATGGTTTCAACAGCTACGTTTTCGTTATCAGGTAACACACGTCGTTTTTGGAGCAGAGGCTTACCTAACCGCCCTGGTTGATGATCGGTTTCGCGTAAGATAACGCGATAGTATAACGATTGTGGGCCGGATCCTCGGCGCAGCGACCATACAGCCTCACGATTATCCGCATTAAGATTTGTTGTTACTCCGTAATTCTGAGAAACAAAATATTCATCAAGAATCACCAAAGACGGAGGCATGTACGGAATCGTCATATGCGCTTGGACAGGCCTGTTCCGCTCAGCCGTAAAACGCAAATTAGCTTCCACCATCCAGCTATTCACCGTCTCAGTTTCGGTCAACGGGACATCGAGAGCAAGATGCCTGTATAAAAAAATGGCTATTCCAAGAAAGAATAACGTGCCGATTAAAGCATAAAGATGATGTTGACGTGATTTCATAAACGATGCACCGCGTGCTTCAGAGTAAATTTTTGTTTTGGATCCACCAATGCATCAAACGCAACCAAGGCTTCACGCCCAAGCAACAGTGGGTACAAAAAACGTCGCCGATTCGCTAAATTCACACGAATGGTTCGGATCTCACCTCCAAGTTGAAGCGACATGTTCACAACTGGTCGTCGAATAAACGGGTTTTTTAAACGTGTTCCTGCTATTTCCCCCGATCGCGCCTTAATATCTACATCCCCGACATAGACGCATGTAAAGTGCACGTCCCCAGCTTTGGTCGGTACAACAAACTGAAGATAAGGTTTACCATGAATATCGATAGGACGAATACGTTTTGCATACAGCGAGGCTGATTTAGCTCCGGTATCTAATTTGGCTGGCAAGGTTAAGTGCTGTTCGATCAACGTCGCCTCTTCAAGGTAGCCAAACACACGCTTATTGTGCGCAATAGCCTGACCTAAACACAACGTCCACAATAACAAAACAGTTACACTCACACGCACAACGGCACCTCAAATGATGAGAAGAATGAAGTTAATCCTATCAGATCTATGCATTCAGGCACAGCGTAAGATCCATTCAAACAAGCTCCATTTAGAATTGTGTAAAAACCTTATATTATGCTAAGCTCAAATCGTTTATTTAAACACCCTCGCTTGTTCAAATAATACGTTCAAGCGGGTCAATTAGCAGGAATAATAATTATGAGTATATTCACACGATTAGGCCAAGCCCTACGAAGCTGTTTTTCTTCCGGAGGCAAAGGCAAACAAAAAGGCGTTATTAAATTTTTTGACCGAAAAAAACGTTTTGGCTTTATCATCACAGGCGATCAAGAATACTTCTTCCATGCCAGCGCAGCTCGGCCCGAAGATATCAAAGGCTTGCGTGATGGCGCACACGTCCGGTTTATCCTCGTGCAAGGTAAAAAAGGACCACAAGCAGACAGCATCGAGGTACTCTAAAAAATCAGCAAATTAGGAGACGGAATCCCCATGTCCTTAACAAACGACACCCCAACGATAAGAATAAGAAGTGAAGTGCAGGCCTTGCGCGACAATTTGAATACACAAGTACTTGGGCAAGAAGATTTAGTGTCGCGCTTATTGGTGGCTTTGCTGGCCGATGGGCATTTGTTGGTTGAAGGGGCTCCTGGCCTTGCTAAAACACGCGCCGTGAAAGCTTTGGCGTCAGGTATTGAAGGTGATTTTTGTCGCCTTCAATTCACACCCGATTTACTCCCGGGCGATCTTACCGGAACCGATGTCTATCATCCCGACACAGGATCGTTTACCTTTCAACCCGGGCCACTGTTTCATCCTTTAATATTAGCTGACGAAATTAATCGCGCACCCGCTAAAGTCCAGTCAGCCTTACTTGAAGCCATGGGCGAGCATCAAATCACGATTGGCGGTAAAACATACCCACTGCCCGAATTATTTCTTGTCATGGCAACACAAAACCCGATTGAACAAGAAGGCACATACCCACTGCCCGAAGCCCAACTCGACCGTTTTTTAATGTACGTCAAAATCGACTACCCCAAAGCAAGCATCGAGCACGATATTCTCATGCTCGCGCGACGCGAAGCTGCCGGTATACGAACGCCTCAGTCCGTAACATCTCCACCACACAAAATTTTGTCACAGCGTGCCTTATTTGATGCACGCCAACAGGTTTTAAACGTACACACCAGTGATGCCTTGGCATCATATTTAGTAGACCTCATTGTGGCTACACGCGACCCCAGACGTTACAGTGACGATCTAGCTCGCTGGCTTCGCTTTGGTGCAAGCCCGCGTGCAACCCTTGCGCTTGACCGCTGCTCAAAAGCACTTGCATGGCTTGATGGCCGCGATTATGTCACGCCTGAAGACATTCATCTGATTGCACATGATGTGCTCCGTCACCGCGTCTTACTCACCTTCGAGGCCGAAGCTGAAGGTATCAGTGTCGATACGTTCTTAGATGAACTGCTACGTTTGGTCGCCCTGCCTTAAGGAGCTTGCCCGCATGAGTCATGGCGTTATAGCAACCCTTCCTGAACTCATTAAACTCGAGCAATGTGCCCGAGGAAGGCAGCCTCGCACCCTTGCAAAAGCCGCTCGAAGCGGTGATAAATTATCACTTTTACGCGGACGTGGTATGGATTTTACCGACGTCCGTCATTACCACACGGGCGATGAAATTCGCCATATGGAATGGCGCTCAACTGCACGAACCGGCAAACCGCACATCAAGCTTTATCAGGAAGAACGTGAACGCCCGATTGTGTTGCTGGTCGATTTTAATCCCTCCATGTATTTTGGCACTCGTGTTGCATTTAAATCCGTTCTGGCCGCCCGTCTTGCAAGCCTTATTGCTTGGATGTCATCGGCTGAAGGCGATCGCGTGGGTGGTTTTTTATTTTCCGGAAAACATCATCAAGAATTTTTACCGCGTAGTAGAAAAGCAGGCGTTTTACCGTTATTAGCCGGCCTTGCAGAATATACCGATATCTTACATCAACATCACGATCATAAGAGTCAACCTCGACCACTCGTGGATACACTTTCGCAGTTACGACACGTGCTAAAACCAGGCAGTCTACTCGTGCTTATCAGTGATTTTTATACGCTCGATGCCTCATGTGAACCGCTCATCAGCCGCCTGAGGCAACATAACGACCTGCTTGCCTACCACATCAACGATCCCCTTGAGCTGGCTCCACCTGCACCCGGCATCTACCCCGTCACCGATGGCACGCGCCGGTTACGTTTAAATACCCGAGACACACATATCTACCAAGCCTACACAACGTTTGCAGAAACGCATCTTGCTGCGGTAGAACAACGTTTTAAACGTTTTAAAACACCCTGTGTATCGCTCACCGCAGAAAGCGACTGGGTCAACATCATACACAAGACGTTTCCTCGGAGGGGTCATGCCTGATAACAGCGCTCTTACACAATTACGCGATATTCACATGCCCCCACCGGTCAGTGCTTGGCCACCTGGCCCGGGCTATTATGCCGTGTTGGCCTTACTTATCATGCTCGCTTTACTGTGGTTCGTACGCCAACGTCATCTCCAATACACCGCGCCTAAGCGCGAAGCCTTAACCGAACTTGCAGGCCTAAAAGCCCGTTATCTTGAAAAACCTGAGCCCTCGCACACAGCTGCAGCCATCACGTTATTACTGAAGCGCGTGGCCCTGGTGTACCACCCTCGCCTTGATGTGGCGAGCTTACATGGCAACACGTGGCCACCGTTTTTGAAAAAAACAAGCCGTCGATTAGATGCAGCCATCGATGCCGCAGGCCAAATTTTGTGTGAAGCTCCGTTTAACCCCCAAGCAGACCACCATCTTGAACCGCTGTTCCTGATGGCACGACGCTGGATCAAGCAACGGAGAAAAAAATGTTTGAACTAGCCACGCCTTGGGCACTTATTGCCTTACCACTCCCATTGCTCATGTGGCTTATCCTGCCACGTGCGAGCACAACCAGCCAAAGCGCATTAAACATTCCTTTTTTTTCACGTTTATCCTCGATTCAAACAGCGAAAACGCATCACTCGATTTTATCGTTTCTGTGGCTTTTCCTGATCTGGAGTTTGCTGGTTATTGCTCTATCAGGCCCTCGTTGGGTAGGTGAACCACGGCCTCTGACACGTGAGGGCCATAATATTATGCTTATTCTTGATATTTCTGGGAGTATGGAAATACAAGATCATCTATTTAACGGTCGTCCTAGTACACGCCTTTCGTTGGTGAAGCACGCGGCTGAGATGTTTATCAAAAATCGCCCAGGCGATCAACTCGGCTTAGTTTTATTTGGAACGCGGGCCTATTTACAAACACCACTGACGCACGATCATGCAACCATTCTTATGCGTTTAAAAGATGCGACGGTAGGTCTCGCAGGCAAAACCACCTCCATCGGTGACGCCTTAGGCCTTGCCGTTAAGCACATGCAACATATCCCAGCTCAAGGACGCGTGGTGATTTTACTCACCGATGGCGCTAATAACTCAGGTACGCTGCCTCCGCTGAAAGCAGCCAAGCTCGCTCAGACAGACAACATCAAAGTGTACACCATTGGATTGGGTAGCAGTAATACCGCAACGCGACGTTATGGATCTATTCCTGTGATGGCGGATGATTTAGACGAAAATACATTGAAAACCATCGCGTCGATGACCTCCGGTCGTTATTTTCGTGCCACAGATAAACGCTCATTAGATAATATCTATCAACTCATCAACCAACTGGAAACCGTCTCCCAATCCGACGTCACGGTACGTCCAGAAATTAACTATTATCTCTGGCCTCTTGGGCTTGCATTGTTTGGTTTTTTAATTTGGTTTTTACAGATCACCGCTGTTTTTCAACGTAAGCCACGCCTTCAGCGCAGCTTACATCAAGAGGAACCAGCATCATGACCTATCAACTTCACTTTTTACGCCCTGATTGGTTGATAGCACTTATCCCTCTGGCCATGCTTGGGCTCTTCATGTTTCGTCAGAAATCAGCGGGGCGTGCCTGGCAAGCCGCTTGTGACCCGCACCTGCTCCCACATCTTTTAGAAACACACGGCCAAGGGCCCAGGCATCGCGCCTTGCTCTACTTATTAGGGGCAACCGTATGCATGATTTTAAGTCTTGCCGGCCCAAGCGGTAAAAAACTGCCGGTGCCTGTCTATGAATACTTGCACCCGCGTGTTCTGTTGCTCGACGTGTCACCTGAGAGCTTAACCAGCGATCTTAAACCGAACCGTCTCACACGTGCCAAATTTAAACTCCATGACTTGTTTCAACATCAAGATAAAGGCCAGTTTGGTTTGATTGCCTATACCGAAGAACCGTTTGTTGTCTCGCCGATTACCCATGACGCCCAGACGATTGATGCACTGATCGATCCTATTTCACCTGATATCATGCCGATTGATGGCATGAATCTTGAGCGAGCGCTACAAGACGCCGCCCACCTCATCCAACAGACCGGGGCGGGACGTGGTGATTTACTCGTCCTTACAGGCACAGCGCCAAGCCAAGCCGCCATCAAAGCAGCAAAAAAACTTGCCGCACAACATATTTATACCTCGATTTTACCGCTGACCACGGCCAACATCAAAAACACGCATTTTGAAAAATTTGCGCATGCCGGTCATGGGCTTAATCTTGTTTTTAACAACACAACGGCCGATCTCAATACCTGGCTTAATTACAATCCATTTGAACGTTCACTCAAAGCCAAAGATAACGAATCGATACCTGTGTGGCGTGATGATGGACGTTGGCTGATTATTCCTGCACTCTTCTTGCTTCTTATTGCATTTCGTCGAGATTGGCCCCTGAGGTTACGCCCATGAGAACGCTGATTTTTTATAGCTTGCTTATCATCACATCCGTAACGCACGCTGCAGCTTGGGGAGATGTTTGGAAGAATACCAATCAACGTGCAGCCACGCGCCTAGAACAAGCGCAATTTGATGCTGCCGAACAAACGTTTACACGAAAAGATTGGCAAGCCGTTGCCGCCTATCGAAACAAGCACTACGCTGCAGCCGAGAAAGGTTTTCAAACACAAGGAGGCGCCGAAGGCCTGTATAATCAAGGTAATGCTCTCGCGTTCCAAGGCAAATACAAACAGGCGATTGAAGCCTATCAAAAAGCACTCAAGCTTGAGCCCAAGCATCTGGACGCCGAATACAACCTCGCCCTGCTGCAAGAGCTACAAAAAAATAATCCACCCGAATCTGATAAATCTGATAAATCTGACAAATCTGACGAGTCAGATAATAACCAAAACAACACCAACAAAGCCGGTAACGACGAAGGCAATTCAAATCAAGAAAAACCGCCCCAAGATGGAGACAACAAACAAACATCGAACCAAAAACAAGATGGTGCCAACAATACGCCCAGTAAACCCGAATCATCGGAATCGCCCCCTGACTCTGAACAAGCATCAGAACAACCATCTGAGCCATCATCTGAATCCGAGGCAGAAGCAGGCTCTGCATCACAGTCCGAAGAAAAAACACCACCACCTGAGTCATCACAACACGCCAGTGCATCACCGACTGACGCAGATCAACAAGCAAAAGATCAATGGTTACGTCTCATTCCAGATGATCCAGGCGGGCTTTTACGAGAAAAATTTTGGCGTGACCATATGAAGCGATTACAGCAGAGGCGCTCATGAATAACGTACGTTTAACAACCTATTTTTTAATACTGTTACTGTTGTGTGTCATGCCTACGTATGCAGCCACCTTATCCGCCAAAGTTGATCCTGCTCAAGTCATGCCAGGGCAAGCCTTTCATTTGATCTTAGAATTAGATGAAAATGCGCCTGCAGGTTTACCTGACTTTAGCCCGCTCCAATATGATTTCCAAATTAATGGCACGGCCCATCGCGCCTCGTATATGTTTATTGATGGCCAATCCAAAGCTTCTTCGAGCTGGACCGTGACACTCACCCCAAAACACACAGGCAAGCTTACCATCCCCGCCATTCAAGTGGGGAATGCCCGAAGCACGCCAAGCAGCATCGAAGTCACGAACACCCCACAGGTAACCGAGAAAAGCATTAGCACAGCACCGGCAACCGCCTTGTTTATCCAAACCACCGCAAGCGATACCCAACCGTTTATTAATCAACAACTCACGTATACCGTTAAAATTTATCATAACTCGTCTATTTTAGATGCGATGTACCAACCACCCCAGCTCAGTGATGCATTGATGATGCCTTTAGGAGAAAATCGCCAATACCAAGTGATTGAAAACGGACGTCCTTACCTCGTAGAAGAACAAAAATATGCGTTTTTCCCGCAACAAAGCGGCACGCATATGATTTATCCGCCCAGTTTCCAAGCATTAATTTATGATGACATTCCACGACGCGTACGTGCCGACGGCACATCAAAATCACTGGATGTTAAATCAATACCCGAGGATTTTAAAAACAAACCATGGGCGCCTGCAAAATCTCTGGCACTCACCGAGCATTATGATAAGCAAGATACAGCGTTTGACGAAGGCACAACACTCACGCGCACGTTAACGTTAAGAGCCGCAGGGCTTCCTGCAGAATTACTGCCGCCGCTTGATATGTCGAAAAGCAGCGCCTTTAATAGCTACCCCGAACGCCCCGTACTCAAAACAGAAACACAAGGCAGCGATATTATTGGAAAAACAACCGTTAAAATAAGTTATTTATTCAATCAAGCAGGCCAAGTTACGCTACCCGCACAAACCGTTACCTGGTTTAATACCGAGACGGGAAAAACAGAGCACTCAACACTTCCTGAGCGTATTGTGCACATAACCGCGCGCGCAGGTAGCCCAAAACAAGCACCTCCCGTCCTGCAAACGCCTGAATCTAAACCTCAACAAACACCTATAGAATCTTCCGTAAGTAAGCTTACTTTTAAACATGCTGTCGTCTTTCATGCGGGCCTATTATGCTTATTTCTAATCTCTGGTTTATGTGTTTTCTTAAAATATTTAAACCGTAAACACACGCGTTTAATTAAACGTCGAGCATTTAAAAATTTATCTAAAGCTTGCCTGAGTCATCAACCACGGGCCTCACGGGATGCACTGTTTGCATGGGCTAAATTAACCTGGCCTAAACACTCTCTCATAACGTTGGACGACATTGCCCAATGCGCATCCAACCCTGAGCTCGCTCAAGAGCTGAAAATCCTCTCTGCAGCGCTTTATGATGCGACATCACCTGAAGCTTGGAACGGCCATGCTCTGCTTGCAGCATTACGTAAGCTTAATAAAAAACGCGTACGCCAAACAAAAAATTCATCTCAAAAAAATGTGTTACCGCCCATCAATCCTGAACACTAGCTTGTTCAGATTAAACGCATGTATTTCTTGCTAAATAATGCTACTTATGATTATGATGAACAAACAAAGTGTCATATTACGGGATTAATGTGATCAAAATATACTCGCCCATAAACGTATGTTTGTTTTTACTTACATTCAACACCCCCTTATTTGCCGATATTGCAGCTCCTCCATCCGATATGTTTGTGAGGCCTGCATCGAATGGCAAACTGTATGTGCAAGCCGGGGCGTTTAAATCCGCCAAGAATGCTAACAACTATCGCCATAAACTCTCACAGCTCACGAGCCATTCCGTTATTATAGAGCCTGGCGAGACCTATCACCGTGTATGGATTGGCCCCCTAGATTCGATACAGAGTGCCAGAGCACTGCGTATGGCCTTGCTAAATCCTATAGAAACAACAGAAACGCAGCATGCGTCTTCTAAACACAAAAATACCGACCCTTTATCCTATGTCACCACCGTCAGTGCAGGCCCTGCATGGTTCGACAAAGGCAACACACAAACATTCTACGTGCAACCCATGACCGAGCGCTCTTATGTACCGTCAGATACCAATACGCCAGCTATTGTGGAAGTTTTCACAGGCGTTCGGCACCCCATTACGCCCAAGCTAGACAGCCAATGGGGTATTGCTGCGGTCACATCGAGTAATCTTAACTATAAAGGCGGAATTTGGGATGATGCCCTGCCTCAGTTTTATAATTTTAACTATGCTTACGATATTCAACATATTCATATCGGCTTAAAAGGCAAATTATTACGCGATGTTGGCTATCGATTAGCGCCATACGTGAGTGGAAGCGTTGCACTGGCCTTTAACGAAGCTAAAAACTTTACCAATACGCCCCTTATTCCTGAGGCTGTTGTACAGCCTAAATTCCAATCCCACACCACAACAACCTTTGCTTATACGCTGGGAGCCGGCCTCCAAGCAAATATCTATCAACATTGGCACGTTGGGGTTGGGTATGAGTTTGCTGACTGGGGTAAGGCTCGATTAGCACGCTCGTTTGAGCAAACGTTAGGAAGCGGCTTATCCATTGCAAATCTATACATTAACCAGCTTCAGTTTAGCTTAAGCTATTATACGTAAGGCATATCCCATGACTCATAAAACCATACTCAAGCACTTGCTATGTATTCTTGCACTTTTATCCTTCACTGCTCTCGCTGAAGCAGCAAGTCCTGTCTGGACATTCACCCCTCTGACGCCAACAACCGTAACGCCACCCGCGACGGTACAATATCGCGTTACTAACCAATCACCCAAGCCCCATACCCTCGTGTTATCGCCCACAGAAGGCGTCACACAAGTCACAACCACCGGCAATTGCTCAGACGCATTTACGCTCACCTTAAGTAATCCATCGTGCATACTTACGTTGAATATTTCAGAAAAGGCATCCAATTCAACACGTCATAGCGCACCTACGGTTTGTGAACAAGGCCCCAATGGACAAGCCAGTTCATTCCAGTGCTATCGCCCTAGTCCCGCCGATATCATTCAAATCATTCCGCAAACACGCCAACAGATGGCTTACGTGCCCAACTATGGTAATAACACACTCTCTATTTGTCCTGTAGAAACCAATGGGGATTTAGGTGTATGCAGCGTAACGGATGGCAATGGAACCATTTTCGATCCCTTTGCTGCCGCAATAAATACTTCCGGTACGTTTATCTATATTGTCAACTTTGGAAACTGGACACTTTCAACTTGCCCCATTCACACTGATGGCATGCTAGGTACGTGTACTGTATCCAACGGCGATGGAGCCTTTAGTGCCCCTTCGACCATAAGTATTAACCCAGACAGTACGTATGCTTATATCAATAATATAGGCGGTCAAAACTTATCTATATGTCCGCTGAATACCGATGGCTCGCTCGGCACCTGCCAAAATTATAGTAATTTAGGTAATACCGGCTCAACATTTAATATAACAGGCTCCCTTATCTATAGGCTGGGTACTAGCTCACTCGAGTACTGTACATTAAATCCCGACGGCTCTTTAGCAACATGCACGCCATCAGGAAGTGGTATAGTCAATGCCTTTGGTATTAGTCTGAATGCGAGCAATGCGTTTGTATATATAGCGAACCGTACAGATGAAGATATTTTTATATGTCCACTTAATCCTGATGGCTCTCTTGGAGCATGTGTTATTGATGATGCGGGCGGGACGCTAAATTTTTCTCAAGGTCGTGTCGGTCTTTTTATGACAAGCAGCACAGATTACGGTTATATACCCAACCGGGGGAACAATACCGTATCCATCTGCTCAATCTTAGATAACGGCTCACTTAATGCCTGTCATGCGGTTAATGACAGCACCTTTGACGAGCCGGCAGGTGTGGCTTTGTTTCCTGTTTAATTATTTCTTTAAGCCTCGTCGTCGATAACATCCGTGCCTTGATACCATGCTGAAAGAACCTGCATGAGCTCATCTAATCCTTGGCGCTTAAGTGACGAAAAAGTTTGTGCACTAAACAAATCTGGGTACGCACTGTAATATTTACGGACTTGCGCAAGCGTATTTTGCGCTTTACTTCGACCAATTTTATCCGATTTCGTCAACAAAACATGAATAGGTAAGCCGCGATCGAGCGCCCAATCCACCATGGATAAATCCAACGGCATGAGTGGATGACGAATATCCATCATCACCACTAAACCACGTAAACTTTGTCGTACATCAAAATAATGCGCCAAATGCTTCTGCCATTCGTCTTGCATCGCCTTCGACACTTTGGCATAGCCATAACCCGGCAAGTCAATTAACCGATACGCTTCGTCATTAAGAACAAAACAATTCATTAAGCGCGTTCGTCCGGGTGTTTTACTGACTTTAGCTAACTGTTTAATACCGGTTAGACAATTGATGGCACTCGATTTTCCGGCATTTGAGCGTCCGGCAAAGGCAACTTCCGCCCCAATATCTTTCGGAAGCTGATCAACACGGGCGGAGCTTTTTAAAAAAGTGGCTTGGGCATAAGGAATCATGAAAAACTTACCTTGCTGTCATGCATTAATGAATAATTTCAGAGAGTCCGTCCAAAACACGGGTTAACTCATAATCGGTAATACGGCCCAGTTTTTTGCCAAGACGCGCCGTCGATAACGTCCTAATTTGGCTCATTTTAACCCATGCTAATTTTTGTGCAACTTTATCTTGCAATGCAAGCACCAGTGGAAAACCTGCTTTTTGCTTTTGGCTCGTCAATGCCACCGCAATTACGGTCCCAGATTTTTCATTGAACACATCATGACTAATGACAAGTACGGGTCGCCGTCCGGCTTGTTCATGGCCCTGTGTTGGGTTCAAGTCAGCCCAGATAATATCGCCCCTTAAAATTCTGGCCATGCATCAACATCCTCATCCAAACCTTCATCAGCTAATTGCTGTTCAAAAACCACATCTAATTGTGAACATGCTTTCGCTAGGCTCTCATGCTCACTAAGATCAACAATTTTACGAACCGCTACCTGAATTGCCTGACTTCGCGTCTTAAATTCTTTGTTTAAAACCAACCGATCTAATTTTTGCAAAAGTTCATGATCCATCGAAATAGCAATTTTATCCGCATGCATAAAGCATCCCTCCCCATCTCTTAAGTATTACTTTTTTCATACTTGCAGTATAGCAAACCTTTCCATAAAAACACAAACTGGCCTTGCCGCTCAAAATAATGTACGATCGCCCGTCAAATTGCCTCGAGAAAAATCATGAGATCCATCTGGGCTTCACTACTATTATTATTGCTATCATGCTCAGGACACACCATGGGAAGCAATGCCGTGGGCCGCGCTGCAACCGCACCCTGCGCCACCTGCCACGGTCAAGACGGACGCAGCCTAAACCCAGCATGGCCGAACCTTGCCGGTCAGCGTGCTGATTATTTAGTTAAACAACTCCATGATTTAAAAAATAATCGTTCTCGACACGTCGATAGCTCCATGGCCCCGTTTATTCAAACATTAACCGATGAAGACATTCAAAATATCGCTGAGTTTTATTCAAATAAACCACGGCCACCCGGAACACATCGGCTTCGACGAAAAAATACACGCGGCGAAGAAATTTACCGCCAAGGCGACGCAAAACAACATCTTATGGCCTGCGTCACCTGCCACGGCGTGAACGCCCAAGGCAATGGCCTACCAGGCTTTCCATCGCTTGCAGGGCAACACCTGAGCTACACCATCCACCAACTTGAAGCCTTTAAGAGCAACGACCGACAAAACGATCCAGGGCACACCATGTCCATGGTAACAGTAGCCATGACTCCTGAAGATATGTATGCTATTGCGTATTACCTCGCAAGCTTGCCCCAATAAGCTATCAATAGGCTATATAGATATAAATGTGCCAATAGCATACAATATGACACGTTGTTGATTTTATTACAGAGAGTGTCGTGAATTTATCATCCGCGAGGCAAAAATTAAAGCAAATTAACTTTTATGCATCCGACGCAAGACCGTTTAATTACACAAGCACTGCCCTCATTTTTTTAGATATCGCCAAAGATGCTGTCGATACGTTTAAGCCTTATAAAACTCAACAACACCGAGCGCGCGACCTAGAGCAGTTTTATGCTGGCCTAAAACATGCATTAAAAGCCGTTGTATTTATGCTTATCAGCGCGCTATGGCTCATCGTCGGTTTAAGTTATTTCATCGTCGCGCCAATATTGAGCACCATTAAATACTTAAGCAGAATCCCAGACGAAGACTCCGTATCAGTAACACTATTGAGCGAAATAACTAACGCGTATTTAGACTCGATTCAAATGATAAACGCTTCGATAGAAACCTGCGTCGGTTCGTTAGCACAAACACTACGCGGCATAACACAAATGATCACAGCACCGTTAACACTCCTTCGCATACCACTCCGTGATTATTTATTTCAAGAACGACCTGAACAAAAATTTCAAGATCGCAAAAGCATACAACGATTACTCGCAGAAGCCGACAGCATCATGGCGACCGCTCAAAGTAATCCCGATGCTACCGCTCATATGCACCCTATTCTGGAGGAGCTCTACCGTAAGAGCTACAACCAACAGGAGCACAAGAAGCATGCAACTTATGAAAATAAGCCTATTCGTGTATGTGCTGGGCGTCCTCCGCGCAATCAAAGCCCGCTGAAAGCCCCTTATTTTTTTGAGCATGCGCGAACAACGGGCCCTATACCATCAAATGAAATCGCCTCAATCCAAGAGCGTTTAAACGAATTTAGAATACCCTAATAAAACACCTAGCCCTCACCCACACTCAATCCTGAAACTTGTCGTAAGCCTCGCGGCAATAATAAGCCTCGTCTTCCACGTGTACCCATATACACCTTCCAATCCGCAGGCTTTAAAGTAAAGTGACGCTTACCAGCCAGTACCGTCAATGAATCATCTGCGCTAATCACTTGAATATCTGCGATTTTTTCCTCTCCTGGCAACTGCATGAGCTTATTCCCTTTGCCTCGTAATAATTCAGGTAGATCCGCCAAAGAAAAAATAAGTAAATGCCCTGTATTGCTCACGCACACGACATGCTCAGCCGCTTTATTGGTGATTAACCGCGTGACGACGTTCGCATCCGATGCAAGCTTCAAACACGTGCGGCCGTTGCGGTTTTTAACATACAAATCCGAAATTTGTGTAACAAAACCATACCCTGCATCACTGGCGAGAATAATTTTTTGCTGAGGCTCACCGGTCAATAATGCCGTAAAGGTTGCACCGTCCGATGGGTTTAATTTTCCGGTCAGTGGCTCACCTTGCCCACGTGCCGACGGCAACGTATGCCCAGGCAGGCTATATGCACGGCCTTCGCTGTCTAAAAATATAATTTGCTGATTGGTACGTGCCGACGTTTGTGCCTTAAAGCTGTCTCCTGCTTTATAGTTCAATGCCGTACCGTCGGCATCAAATCCTTTGGCTGCACGAATCCAGCCTTTTTCCGATAACACCACAGTAATAGGCTCGTTCGGCAAGATATCCGTTTCTTTCAGTGCTTGAGACTCATCACGCACCACAATCGGTGCACGACGTGCATCGCCAAATTTATCACGATCCGCAATCATTTCGTTTTTAATTAACGTACGTAAACGTCGATCACTTCCTAAAAGCTGCTGTAATTTATCGCGCTCCAAGACCAGCTCGTCACGCTCGGCTTTTAACTTACTTTCTTCAAGTTTAGCTAATTGCCGTAATTTTATTTCTAAGATCGAATCCGCTTGGCGTTCGCTCAGGTCAAAGCGGGTCATCAACGCGGGTTTAGGCTCATCCGCCTCTCGAATAATCGCGATGACTTCATCTAAATTCAAATACGCAACCAATAAACCTTCGAGCACATGCAAGCGATCAAGCACTTGAGCAAGCCGATGTTCGAGACGTTTCGTCACGGTTGCAATACGAAACACCAGCCACTCGTTTAATATAGTTAATAAATTTTTAACCCGCGGCATGCCGTCCAGGCCAATCATATTAAAATTAACGCGGTAGCTTCGTTCCAAATCCGTGGTTGCGAACAAATGCGACATCAAACCATGCAAATCCACACGATTTGAGCGTGGAATAATCACCAGCCGGGTCGGGTGCTCATGGTCTGACTCGTCACGCAAATCATCCACCATCGGTAATTTTTTCTGTTGCATTTGAGCGGCAATTTGCTCAATAATTTTATTACCCGAGACTTGGTAAGGCAAATCAGTGATCACCACTTGATGATCTTCAATCTTATACACCGCACGCATTTTAACCGAGCCCGTGCCTTCGGAATAAAGCTTATGAAGTGCCGCTTTAGGCGTAATAATTTCAGCGTGCGTAGGGAAATCTGGGCCTTCAATAATTTCTAAAATATCATCCAGTGACGCTTTCGGTGTATCCAATAAGTGAATGCAAGCATTGGCTACTTCAACTAAATTATGCGGTATAATATCCGATGACATACCGACAGCAATCCCCGTCGCGCCGTTTAAAAGTACGTTTGGAAGTCGTGCAGGAAGCAACGCCGGTTCTTTTAGCGTCGCATCAAAGTTATCTAACCAATCGACCGTACCTTGCCGTAATTCAGCCAATAGAACATCCGCATAAGGTGATAACCGTGCTTCGGTATATCGCATGGCCGCAAACGACTTAGGATCATCAGGTGAACCCCAGTTCCCTTGACCATCCACAAACGGGTATCTATACGAAAACGGTTGAGCCATGAGTACCATCGCTTCATAACACGCCGTATCACCATGCGGATGAAACTTACCTAAAACATCCCCGACTGTTCGTGCCGATTTTTTATGTTTAGATGCCGCTTTCAAACCCAATTCAGACATCGCATAAATAATACGCCGTTGCACCGGCTTAAACCCATCCGCAAGATGAGGTAAGGCTCGATCTAAAATCACATACATCGAATAATCCAAGTACGCTTTTTCAGTAAAATCAGTGAGGGGCTTTTGCTCGGTCGTCATCGGTATCGTCATAAAGGCTCAGGTTGGCTGCAAGAAATAGGCATGAGCCTAGTGTAAACGTTGTAGCTCTTCAATCCAATACGACCGGATTAATTGAACGTATGATTAAAATCAAAATTAAAAATAAACTTTATTAAATAATAAATAAATTAAATTGATTTAATTATAAATATAAGTGATAATTATGTCTTGATTATTTAAAGCAAGAGGTGTTCATGAGTAAAATAATAACTAAATGTCCTTCGTGTGACAGTTCGAAATTACACGTTACGCAAATTGAATGTGCGACATGCGCAACAAAATTTTCAGGTCAGTTTACCGTTCCTGCGCTGCTGAAGCTTTCAGAAGAAGACTTACAGTTTGTCTGTAGCTTCGTAAAATGCTCCGGCAGTCTCAAAGAAATGGCCAAGATCCAAGATATTTCTTATCCAACGTTAAGAAACCGCCTCAACATACTGATTGAAAACATGAATAATTTAGAAATAAAACACCGGGATTCAAAAGCGGAGATTCTGGAGCTGGTTGAAAGCGGGACGATCACCGCACAAGAAGCGGCTGTAATGTTAAACAAATTATGATTTAAGCTAAAATTTATTAAATTAACCAAAAGGCACTCAACATGACAATGCACAAAAACCAAGAGCAACTCACCAACATGCTCAAAGCAAATAAAATTTCACAAGAAGATTATGATATCTTGCTTGGCGCCATGGATAAAAAGTCTTTTTTTTCAAGCAATAACCTTTCGTTGCTGGTTAATCCCTTTCAAAAAATAGCCGGTATTAAAGCACTGCTTTTTGGCTTGCTTATTATGCTGACGGTGAGCGTTTTAAGTGCTATCGGGAATGGTTCACTTTCCATCTCAAGAGCGGGCTTTGTACAGCATCAAACAACGTTTCCTGGCTTCTTTTTACTTACCTGCCAGTTTTTGGCCTTCTGGTTTATATTTTCCTTGGGCTTTGCGCTAACAGCCAAACTTTTCCGGAAAAAAATACGCTTGATTGATTTTTTTGGAACCATCGGATTTGCCTATTATCCGTCCATTTTCTCCGCAGCAATTACGGCGATTACACAAAGTGTCAACCCAAGCTTTTTAGCATCACTTAAGGATATGGCGACACAAACACCTCCTCTTTTTTCACCGAGTATTATCGCCTATATAATCCTGGTCATGATATTTCAAGTCTGGCAAATCGCCACACTGTTTTATGCATTTAAAGAATCGTCTGGGCTCACAAGCAAAAAGCTAGGCTGGGGATTTGCGGTGACGTATCTCCTGGTAAACCTCATCGGAAGTCAACTTATCACACGCTTGATTGCTTAGTGCCTGATGCATATCTAACTGCAACGGCCTGCGCGCGATGAGCAGCAACTCAACACGCGCAGGCCATGCAGATCGCTTATTTAAACAGCTCAGAATGAGAGCCTGTCCTTGCTAACCTCAGTAACTGTATACAGTCTCCTTTAATGACTTTATAAATTAGCAACCAGTCAGGCGTTATATGACACTCTCGATAACCACACCAGTTACCGGTGAGGTTATGATCTTTATGTTTTTGTGGTAGTGGCTGTTCAACTTGCAGTTTCTCAACAATGGAATCTAAAAGCTCTTTGTCTTTATGTTGCTTATTAATTTTTTTTAAATCACGTTTAAATTGTGTGGCTAATTCTAACTCAAGCATCATCTAACGAGTTCCAAACGTCTTCCATTGTTTTGTATCGCTCACCCTTACCAGATTCAAGCATATCCATTGCATCTCGGGTGTCTTTATTCGGTATTTTCACATCAAATGGAAGCCCATTTTGCAAGCAAACTTGACTATAAAAAATTCTTATTGCTTCCGCAGTGGACAAACCAACTTTATGTAAGATTTTTTCAGCTTGCATTTTTAAAGCAGGCTCAATGCGAGCATTAATTGTTGCCGCCTTATTCATAACCATACTCCAACTTATTGTATATACTTATATTGTATAACAAATGCGTTACAAATGCAATTTTCCCTACGTGCAGGTGAAGATAATAGTATGGACCCTGCCACGTTAATCAGGCTTCGTAATGAGCCAAAAAAGAGCCACTAATCACCCGACGCATACGCAGCAAGCATGCGCTTCAGCGGTGAACAACGGTTCAGCGCGCGCATGCCAAGGCCTCGCAACACGCCAATGGGTGCGGGCGAGGCTCCAAACATGGCTTTAATGCTTTGCATCAACGCAATCACCGACCATACCTCAGATTTACGTTCGCGTTGATAAGCGGCCAATACGCGCGCAGACCACGCGCCATCACGCTGCTGGTCTAATAACGCAAGCCACGAGGTTAAATCCGCCAAACCAACGTTTAGACCTAAACCCGCTAACGGATGAATCGTATGTGCTGCGTCGCCCATCAACAACCATTTAGAACCACTGTATTGCTGAACATGACGCATGTGTAACGGGAAAGAAATACGTGTGCTTTGAAGCTTAACTTCACCGAGTTTATGTTCAAACGCCTTTGTTAATGCCGCATCAAAATCTTCGGGCTCTAACGCCATCAAAGCCTGTGTTTTCTCCGGTGGTTGTGACCAGACGATGGAGCATTGATGCGGGTTAGATAAAGGCAAAAATGCCAAGGGGCCGTTGGGTGTAAACACTTGATAAGCGGTTGCTTGATGAGGCTTTGCGGTTTGAACGGTCGCAACCAAGGCCTCATGATCATACGGCCAGGTAGTGATAGAAACACCTAATAGCTCGCGTGTGTTTGAGTTTGCGCCGTCAGCAATCATCAATAAGTTAGCCCGCCAAGAATCGCCTTCTGCACTTGTAATACACATACCAGTGGCTTCTTCCGTGCACGCTGTAACACGTGTGTTTGGAATCAGCTGTACACCTAACGCTTCTGCGCGCTTAAGCAACGCGACACGCAAGGGGTTTTCTTCTAAAATCACACCAAGCTGAGCTTTAGCCGCATCCCGTGCATCAAACGTGATGTCGGCATGATTGGTTGCATCCCAAACATGCATACCTCGATACGGCGAAATAATATTAGGATCAAGCGATTCCCAAACACCTAATTGTGTGAGCAACGCCTGCGATGCCCCGTTGATGGCATACACCCGTGTGTTTTTATTAGCAGGTGATATTTTGAGCGACCCCGCGTCGATTACGGCTGTTTTAAACCCACGCGAAGCCATGCCTGCGGCTGCGGCCAATCCAACCACGCCGCCCCCTACCACTAATACATCAACAGCTTTAAGCATTAACATTCTCCTGCTTCAGTGGAATCCCACACACCAAGTCAGGTACCACGCCACCAAAACCTTTTGCGTGGCGCAACAACATATTTTTTAAAATTTTACTATTATCTAAAGCAACCAAACCAAGCCGGCGTGCGAGCCCTATCCCTGGCAACTGATTATTAAAAAGCGATACTAGCGCATCGGTTGAAGTCATGATCATTTCTTGATCGGACACACGCGCAATCTGATAGCGCGTCTGTGCTTTTACACTCAGGCCATGCTCTGCCGCGCATTGCGCAAGCATCGCAACATCACGCAGGCCTAAATTAAACCCCTGTCCTGCAACAGGATGCAAGGTATGCGCTGCATTCCCCAAAAAAACAACGCGATCATGCACTTGTCGCTGCATCATCACTTGCCTAAGTGGATACGTCATACGTTGGCCAACGGCCGTAAAACGCCCAACACGATAACCAAATGCACGCTGCAATTCTAATAAAAAATTCGCCTCATCCAGCGATTTCAAGCGCGCAGCTTCATCGGCTGAACGCGTCCACACCAGTGCCATATAAGGACCTGGCAGAGGCAATAAAGCCAGTGGGCCGCTTGATGTGAAGCGCTCATACGCAACCTGGCCATGAGGCCGCGCAAGCTTAATATTGGCTGCTAGCGCATGTTCTGGGTAGGTTTTATATTCAGCTTCTGCATGACATAACTTTCGTACAGAAGAGTTGGCGCCATCGGCCGCAATCACCCAACGAGCCCGCAGTTTTTTCTCACCAGCTGATGTCTCAAGCGTAGCTTCACCGGTTGCTGCATCAAGTGCAATTAATCGCGCAGGCATTAAAATATGTTCTGAATTTACATGCGCATGCAGTGCTGCATGGAGTTCATGCATTTCTACGACGGCGCCCAAAGGATCATCATGCGCTGATGCTTTGTTTAAACGCGCTTGTCCAAATCGACCTTGCTCAGACACATGAATCATGTTGATAAAAGCCGCTCGTTTTTTTAAATCAGACCAAACATGCAGCTGCTCTAAAATACGTATGCTGGCGGGTGACAAAGCAACGCTGCGTGTATCAAGCATACCGGGATGTTCTTCGGAACGCACATGCGCTTCGGCCATGCACACACGATAGCCCAGGGGCTTTAAGGCAAGCATGAGCGCCATGCCTATCAAACCGCCCCCGATAATTAAAACATCAACATCATCATGTATAACAGCATCAACCACGTATCAAGTCCTCAAGTGCTTCTGGAGCAACAGCAAGTGCCCCGGTTAAATTATCATGCCCTGCTTGGGTAACTAAAATATCATCTTCTATACGAATACCGATGCCCCACCATTTAGGATCAATACCTTCATAGTTTTCAGGTATATATAGCCCGGGCTCTACCGTCAAAGCCATGCCGGGTTCAAGTAAGCGAGACTTATTATCTACAAAATAAGCACCCACATCATGCACATCTAAACCTAACCAATGCCCTGAAGAATGCATATAAAAAGGCTTATAAGCCCCGTGTTTGATAAGCTCATCAATAGAATCTTTAGAGCCGTTTAATATACCAAGCTCACATAATCCCGATGTAAGTTCATGCACAATTGCGGCTTGCATGCTGTCCCAAGGCATACCTGGTTTAACACAAGCTATACCTGCTTTTTGAGCGCGCCACACCACATCATAAATCAAACGTTGCTCTGAGCTGAATTTTCCGCTGACAGGATATGTTCGGGTGATGTCTGCGGCATAATACCCCACTTCACCCCCGGCATCGACGAGCACGAGCTGACTGGAATCCAGTATTTGATTGTTGTTTATGTAGTGCAAAACGCAGGCATTCGCCCCGCCGGCGACAATACTACTGTACGCAATATTTTGACAACCTTCGCGCCCCAGTGCATATAAAAACTCAGCTTCAAGCTCATATTCATGCTGGGCATGTTTACACGCACGCATCACCGCTTCATGCGCCTTAACCGAAATGCGCGCAGCCTCTCGCATGCAGCGTATTTCTGAATCATCTTTGATGACACGCATTTCGCTTAAGATAGGCATGATATCAGCAAAAACTTCCGGGACATGCTGCCCACGGCGTGCTTGACTTTTCACGCGCGTCCACGCATGCCGCAGCATACGCTCATGCTGTGGGTAACGCCCCATGGGATAATAAATCGCGCGTTTATCCAACAAAATTTCGAGCAACCGTGTTTCTAACTCAACGATTGGATACGCTGCGTCAATACCAAGCCTTGCAGGTGCGTCTGCTTGACCTAAGCGCGGACCCGTCCAACGTTCTTCAAGCTCGCTTTTGGGGCGATTAAATAAGATCGATTCGCCCCGCTCACCCCCTGTGATTAATAAAACCGCATCCGGCTCATCAAAGCCTGTCAGATAATAAAAATCGCTGTCTTGCCGAAATTTATAGTGACTGTCGCCATTACGGAGTTGCTCTGATGCTGCCGGAATCACAACCAATGCATCAGCAGGAAGATGGTTGGCTAAGTGTTGTCTACGCGCTAGATAATCCATGGGAACTAAAACCTCGAATACACGGGAGTTTTATCATAACGGATTTGCTGCACCAACCCAAACTTGCTACCATCAATTTTTTTAGCTTGCTAATTTTTTAGGTACCGTACACCATGCGAACCATGCGTCCAATCGATCGCTTACTCACTGAGTTTGATGCAGCTGTACGAACCGTTTTTACACCCAAAGCACGTGAATGCGAACGTAGCAATCCTGCGGCGTCTCTCCCCAAAGCAACACTCACCCCCTCAGAAAAAAAACATGTCGCAGGCCTTATGCGTGTTAATCATGCCGGTGAAGTATGTGCACAAGCCTTATATCGAGGCCAAGCGCTCACCGCAAAACTCGACACCGTGCGAGAACAAATGCATGAAGCGGCGCTTGAGGAAATTGATCATCTTGCTTGGTGTGAAGCACGTCTTCAAGAACTCGGCAGTCACCCCAGCGTACTCAACGCTTTTTGGTACGCCGGTTCTTGGTGTATTGGCGCGTTCGCAGGCCTTGTTGGCGACCAGTGGAGCCTCGGCTTTGTTGCCGAAACTGAGCGACAAGTTACGTTGCATTTGGAACGTCACCTAGCAAACCTTCCGGCATCCGATAAGCGCTCGGAAGCTATTTTGTCTCAGATGAGAATCGATGAAATGGCACACGCTGAGCTTGCGCATAACGCAGGAGCTGCAAACTTGCCTTTTCTGATACAGCGTCTAATGTATATAGTATCTAACGTATTAACCAAAAGCAGTTATCACCTCTAATCTACTTGAGGATTTGCCCCATGGACCACAGTACCCTGATTATTCTTGGTATTATTGTGTTGGCCTACGCTTTTGATTTTATTAATGGCTTCCATGATGCCGGAAATGCCATTGCCACGATTGTAGCTACGGGCGTTCTAACGCCTCGCCAGGCCGTGATGTGGGCTGCTTTTTTTAATTTTATTGCTTTTGCTTTTTTTAATTTAATGGTCGCGAATACCATTGGTAAGGGCATTGTGGATCCTGGGATTATTACACCTGCGCTTATTTTTTCCGCCCTCATCGGCGCCATCAGTTGGAATCTTATCACCTGGTATTTTGGACTGCCTTCCAGTTCATCCCATGCATTGATTGGCGGACTCGCCGGCGCGGCGATTGTGCGCGGCGGCTTTACGACGTTAAACAGCGCTGGATTTATTAAAGTGGCCTTTGGTATTTTTATCACACCCGTGCTTGGCTTACTTGCTGGGGCACTGATTGGCGCAATACTCACACGCTATTTTAAAACGGGCGAAAATGACCACGTCAATCGCTGGTTTAAAAGCTTGCAACTTGCGTCATCCGCGCTTTTAAGTTTGGCACATGGGGGTAATGACGCTCAAAAAACCATGGGGATTATCACCGCCTTACTCATGTCTTCCGCATGGATCGAAGGGCCTTTCCATGTGCCTTTTTGGGTTGTGATTTCATGTCATCTCATGATAAGTCTCGGCACACTGTGTGGCGGATGGCGCATTGTTCGTACCATGGGGTCGGGTATCACGCATCTTAATCCCATGCGTGGTTGCGCAGCCGAAACGGGCGCCGCGGCGATTATCCTGGCTTCTACCGAGGGCGGCATTCCTGTTTCAACAACACAAACTGTCACCGGCTCCATTGCAGGTGTCGGACTTTCAAATACTCGCGGGGGCACCCGCTGGAGCTTGATTCGCGTTATTTTTATTGCTTGGGTGTTGACCATTCCGGCAGCTGGTTTAGTTTCCGCCGGAATCATGGCGTTATTACATATTTAAATATTTATTTTTTGAGGTGAAAGCCGGCTATTGTTTCGACTAAACATAAAATACACAATCATGCCTATTGCCATCCACACAACAAAGCGCAGCAACGTGACCCATGGCAAATTAACCATAAGATACAAGCAACTCAGAATCCCCAAGAACGGGACCAACGGTGCGCCCGGTGTTTTAAACGGTCGAGGGGTATCAGGATCCGTATAACGCAACACAATCACACCAGTGCATACAATCGCAAAAGCAAATAACGTACCGACGTTGACAAGTTCCGCCAAGTCCCCCAAAGGTACCCAGCCAGCAATCAAGCCCATCAACACGCCGCAACACACAATAATCCGAACAGGTGTATGTGTTTTTGCGTCTACTTTTGCAAAGTAATGGGGTAGTAAACCATCACGAGCCATGGCAAGAAACACACGACTCAAGCCATAAAACAGCACCAGCATCACCGTGCTTAAACCTGCAATCGCGCCAACCCCGACAATACCAGCAACCGCAGGCTGTCCAAGTAAAAGCAGTGCATGACTAATCGGTGAAGCGACGTTCAATAAATGATAAGGCACAGCCCCTGTCAAACAAGCAGCAACGATGATATATATCGCTGTACAAATAAATAACGAGCCGACAATCCCAATCGGCAAGCTTCGCTGAGGGTTGATCACTTCTTCGGCCGTGGTTGCAACGGCGTCAAACCCCACGTAGGCAAAAAAGATAAGTGACGCGCCTTGCACCACACCCGCCCAGCCGAAAGGAGAAAACGGCACCCAATGCTCTTGCTTGAAAGCCATCGCGGTGACGACAATTACCGCCATAATAACACTAAGCTTGATCGCCACCATCGCGTGATTAAAGCGTTTACTCCCTCGCATGCCAAACGTCAAAAGCACCGTCAACAGCATAATAATCACTAAGGCCATGATATTCACAAAACCACCATCTATAGGCCCGTGAAGTAATGTTTTAGGAAAATGCACGGCTAAACTTGAAAAAACGTCGCCAACATAAGCGCTCCACCCCACAGAAACAGCAGACACCGAGACCGTGTATTCTAAAAGTAAATCCCAACCGACAATCCAAGCTAAAAGCTCACCAAAGCCGGCATAAGCATAGCCATAAGCACTACCGCACCCACCAATCATGGCCGCAAGCTCAGCATACGAGAGCGCTGCAAACACACACGCTAAACCGGCCATCATATAAGAAAAAATAATAGCAGGACCCGCTTGCGTTGCCGCAACAACGCCGGTTAGAACAAATACGCCGGCCCCAATAACTGCCCCCATACCGAGTAACGTCAAATCAAATGCTGACAACGTGCGCTTAAGCGCAGGGCCATCTGTTGAAGACTGAGGTGCTTTCTTGCGAAACAGGTCCATGCTAATATGCCTCCGTAGGTCGCAATGCTAAATGATTAAAAAAATAATAATTAGAAACATAAACATAACATTAAAGGGCGCACTTAAAAAAGCCCTTGCGAGCCAAACATACGATGAGACGATATTTCTTATTATTCATCAGCGTGACGATTTCTCAGACTGTATATTCTGACGTCCCTGAGCATTGTAAAGCATGGCCCGAATGGCTTCAGCCCGTATGTCAACGCCCCTACGAAACCTGGAATGAGGGTAATCTTGAGCTCTATGTCCCTGGATACGCCTGGCACAACCGTTACAAATATGACGAAGAAAAAATAAACTCGTACAACGAATGGGCCTTCGGTGGAGGCTTAGGTAAAGGTTTTTATGATGAAAAAGGTGATTGGCACAGTCTGTATGCTTTCGTTTTTCTTGAATCACATGCCAAAGTTGAGCCGATTGCAGGGTATGCTTTTCTTAAAACGTTTCATTTTAATGACACCACCTGTGCAGGTCTTGGTTTTACGGTTTTTCTCACTGCCCGCCCTGACATCCTGAATAACGCGCCGTTTCCAGGCATTCTGCCTTGGGCATCACTCACGTACCGAAAATTTGCATTGATGGGCACCTACATCCCTGGCTCCCAAAATGTAGGTAACGTTTTATTCTTACTTACAAAATACACGTTCTGAGATCCGGGTAAACCCCGAGTAATCTAAAGATTACATAAAAAATCGCAAATATCTTACACGGTAAAAAGTCCATCTCACGTCTGAAATAAGATTTATTATGTTATTATGTGAAATTGGCCCATCGGTTTGTTCACAAAAAAACAAGTTGGGATAATACTTGCACACTGATGCTTTTTTCTTTATAATTCCTTTTAATCTTAGTCATCGCTGAACATTCTCATGCTAACGGAAAGAGCTCGCGAAACAGAAGATTCATCTTATTTAAACCACCTCCTTTTTGACGCCTTCAATCAACTGAGCAACGCCACCTACCAAGGCGCGCATGCAAGCTACGCCTTCTGCAACAAGCAATTCCATGATCTGTGTGACTACGCCGAATATTTAGATAAAAAAAAACATGTCTATTGGCTCTACGGTGGACCGGATGGCTTCGTGCTCGCCTATAGCCTGCTCAAATATATTCCAGACCTAATTTACAACGGCTCAAAAACAGAAACAGCTAAAGCACTCCGTGAGTTTATATGTAATCCCTGGGGTAGCGCCGTTGTACTGACCCTACTCGCCGCATCAACCATCGCATCAACCTTCGCCAATGGCATGAGCCGAGACAAAGAAAACGAAACCGCCCAAGCTAACTACATCAGCTGGCAAGCCTTTCGTGACGGCGCGAAAGGTGCAAGAAACGCAAATCGCGGCATAAGAAGCACGCTTGATGCCATCCGGCTCTGCTCCTTCATCGATTTACGTTACGCTTTAATGCCACTCAGCCTTCTTATCGGAATACCTTCCATGTATAACCGGTGGTGGAGTCGCCACATGGTGAGTGTCCGAAAAAAAACCATGGACAAAAACGACGCTCTAACAAAGGAACTTTTAAATTGGGGGAGGTTTAATCAAGAAATCACCTGGCTACCTCCAACTCAGGCAGAATTAAAAAAGAAACATGCCAACAGTTACCTCCTAATAAACAAAGATAACCTAGCAGAGCGCGCCTTACTTTACGTCGACCGTGACGGCGCCTCAGAAGATCTTGGATTGACCCCTGATCAAATAAACACGTTTATCCAACAAAAAAACAACTTACCGAACATTCGCGATCAAAAACACCCCAACCTGATGCAGTGGCGAGCCCTACTTCCTGAGCACGCTGATCATCATTTCAGGGCCTTCAACGCCCAAGTCACCTTAGAGCTAAACGCAAACTCAGCTGAAGAAAACAAGAACCATGCACACAATAATCGCTTCAGATGCCAGCTTTCTGCCGGTTACGATGGCTTGACCAGTGGGCTTTACTTATTTATAGGCCTCATTTCGCTGGTATCTTTAGCACCTGAAATTCTAACGATCGTCACGGGAATCTCCGCCTTTGCCGCAATTGCTTGTATTTTTACACGCATGCAAGAAGAAACAGAATACCATCGACTACTTCGTATTTCTGAAGTAAAAGCAAACCTCATCTCAAGTATTCGAACACTGCAGGCCGAGCTAGCCGAAGCTGCATGTCTTAGAGAACTCCTCGACATCCCACCAGAGGAGAGCTACGAAGACGCAACACCAGACCAGTCCCGTGCATTGGCCAACTTTACAGAGGTCAGTGCCCTATCAGAAAGTACATTCACAAAGATTAGCCAGGCTCAAAAGAAGCTCCGCAAGATAAGTGAAATATCAACCGACGAAGCCATCCTCATAGGCCTCAAGCATGGCTTGATCGCTCACGGCACAATCGTGTGCGGTATTTTTGCAACCTCGCTTATCAGTAAAGTTTTTTTTGCAACGGTTCTATCCCAAGCGTTTGTTGTTACCTGTGTGTTTCTATCCGTCGCGCTAACCCTAGCATCCATCGCCATATCCTTATCTTACGCAGCCCAGCATCGAGCAAAACAAAAAGACAATGCTGAAAAACAACTTAAGGCCGTTAAAGATATTATCGATATAATTAAAGGCAGCCATGACGCAAGTGTGCTCACCGACATCGACAATGAAACGGCATTTTCCGACCTCTGTCATGGCACACCGCTCATCAACTGGACGTTTTTAAGCTGGCTTGAAATTCTTCGCTCGATGGGCTCAGGTCTTATGAAAGGACCTAAGTCAGTTGACTTTATTTTACTCACATTTTTCGATGTATCCAGCCAACATGACCACGAACATGACAGTCCATGGATAACACTGCTTTTGATAGCAGCAGTTATCATGAGCACCATCATTTGGACCCTGCGCGCCATGGCTAAATACGCGGCAAAACTTAGGGAAGAGCGTACTCATGCCACTCCACCCAACGAAGAAAATGCAGCCTTCGGAGCAGGTGGTCATGGACCAGGTGGCCCTGGAGCAGGTGGTCATAGACCAGGTGGTCCTGGAGCAGGTGGCCCTGGAGCAGGTGGTAATGGAGTAGGTGGTCATGGAGCAGGAGGCCCTGATGATTTAAATTTAGCTCTGAATCACATGATGGAGCTTGATCCCAATCCAGCCGCTTTTGATGATTCCCTCGTACATCATGATCTCGCACATGGCGAATTCCCTCCGAACGATAACTCACCACCCGTCACGCAACACAAAATATCGCTTACCTTCAAAAAAACACGTTCTGTCGAGTCAGGCTTATTAGACCCCAATGCCGACAAGCTCAGTGCCCACACACAACTCGGCTTATACTCTCCCCGCGCCCGTCCTGCGTCAACAAGTACCGTACCGCTAGCAACGATAACGGAAGCAGAAATACCTCGACCTAATTAATACGATGTAAATATTATTGCTCTGACGTACTGTACAGCTCAGGATTCAACGCGGCATCGTTATACATTTTACATTGACGATACGTCCGAAATGTTCGTGTATTCTGCTGAGTCTCCTGCAACAACACATCCAAACAGCTACTTAATTGCTGTTGCTGCATCGCTATAATATAAAGCTTGTTTTGACAGGCATCGCGGTGGGCTGCATCCACATTATCACGCTTAACCTGCTCTTCCATATGGTAATGCTTGAGCGCTAAAATCGACAAACGATCAATCATCATACCGGGTGTTTCCGAATGCACAGGACAATGTTCCGGTGAGGCAGGTGTGAACACGCCGGTCAACCAATCATCCATCGCCTCCATGCAATCATTACGTTGCTGATTAAAACCATCAATCGCGCGTTTTGCGTGATAAACAAATTCATAACCTTTGTCTTCTCGTCGCGCCCTATCTTCGGCATGCCAAAGCTGATAATTAAACGCATGATTTTTTTCGACTAAACCCAGAAAGTCTGTGGCTGTTAAAATTATATCTGATGAAGCTTTCCAGCGTATAATTGCATCAAGCTGTAACTTTACAAGTGCAGGTACATCAATTATCTCATTCACAACAACATCACCCCTATTATATTAAATCAATTAATATTTATGCAGCAATCGTAACATATTATTACTTATGTGGAGCTAATCTAATCTGTGATAAACTTTATATTTAATTTTCAGGAATATTTTATGCGAGCGCTACAAACCGTACGTTTCATATTTATTATTTTAGCTTCTGCATATTTTAATACCGCTTTCGCCGAAGAGCATTCGACCGAAGTTTTTCCTGCGGCATGCAAAGCCTTTGCTCTTCAAGGCGAAGACCTGCATCTTCCTGCGGGTAACCCGCGCGTACTTATGATTCATAATTTATCAGCCTTTGATGTATGGATAACACACCCCGCATCTGATGCAGATTTTGATTCGGGATGGAGCAGCCGGCTTCAAGGCAATCAATGGTCAGCACTGGCGCTGGATAAAACAAACATAAAATTAAACTGCATTGAATCCAAACCCGGGCATGAGCAACAAGTTTCGTGCGATCAAGCATTAGCCGCATGTGAATGGCCTATCACCACACGTCCTAAACATTCTCATGGCATTTTCTGGGCCGGGGAAAACATGACGTTAACGGCTTTAACAGCCTATATTGGACGACATGGTTTTGAATTACCCTCCCAGGCACAATAGATGTTAAACTAAGTTATTGTTCCGTCGACAACGAAGGGCCACCGTGGCTAAAAAATTAAAATCTGCTGAAAAACAAGACCCGTTTCACCAACGAGAGCGTGAAAAATATGACAATCCTATACCAAGCCGTGAGTTTATCTTAGAAACGTTGGTTGATTTTGGGCGTCCTATTTCTAAAAAACAATTGATTTCAGCGCTCAATATATCAAAACCTCCACAAGAAGAAGCTTTGGGTTTTCGACTACGCGCCATGCTACGAGATAGCCAACTCATGCAAGACCGTCGTGGTCGCTATTGCCTACTCGATAAAATTAGCCTGCAACGAGGGACAGTTCAAGGGCATCCGGATGGCTTTGGTTTTTTCATTCCTGACAACGGCGCCGCCGACATGCTGATTTCGCCTCGAGAGATGCGTACCGTGATGCATGGCGATACCGTGCTCGCACATCAGGCAGGCACTGACCGTCGCGGTCGGCCTGAATGTAAGATTCATGAGATTGTTGAGCATGCCAACCCTCGTGTGGTCGGCCGATTTTTCTCCGAGCAAGGCGTTAATTTTGTATCACCGGACAGCAAACGTTTAACACAAGATATCTCCATTCCTCCCGAGTCAACCCATGGCGCGACCGATGGCCAAATTGTTTTGGTCGAAATAGCAAGTTACCCCAACAAGCGCGCTCAAGCCATTGGGCGAGTGATTCAAGTTCTGGGTGAGCACATGGCACCGGGTATGGAAATCGAAGTGGCTATTTTAGCGCACGGCCTTCCAGCCGAGTGGCCAGACGACGTGCATGCATCCCTGAAAGATATTCCTGATACCGTGCAAGAATCCGATCTAATCAAACGCACCGATCTGCGCCACCTCCCGTTTGTTACGATTGACGGAGAAGACGCCAAAGATTTTGATGACGCCGTATATTGTAAGCCAAAACCTAAAGGCGGCTTTCAACTTTACGTGGCCATTGCTGATGTCTGTCATTATGTTGCTGTTGATTCGGCGCTTGATCAAGAAGCTGCACGACGAGGAAATTCCGTCTATTTTCCAGAAAAAGTGATTCCAATGCTACCCGAAGTATTATCCAACGGCATTTGTTCACTCAAGCCCTTAGTGGATAGGCTATGCATGGTTATGGAAATGGCCATCACGGCTGAAGGAAAGATTCAACGCACCCGTGTTTACCGTGCGGCGATTCATTCACATGCCAGGCTCACCTATACACAAGTGAGTGATTGGCTGACCGCAGGGGCTTGTGATCCCAAGCAACCTGAACCGATCTGGCCTGCCCTACAAAATCTTCATGCGCTTTATCAGATTCTTGCTAAAACACGAAAAGTTCGTGGTGCTATGGATTTTAACACCACTGAAACACGTATTGTTTTTGATACAAACCGTAAAATTCAACAAATCATTCCCGTTGTTCGAAACGATGCCCATCGCCTGATCGAAGAGTGCATGTTGGCGGCGAACGTTGCAACTGCAAAATTCCTAGAAAAATCTGAGATTCCAACACTTTACCGTGTTCACCCAGCCCCAGCAGAAGATAAAATTTTAGCGCTCCGCCAATTTTTAGGCGAATTCGGCTTAACGCTCAGTGGCGGCCCAAAACCATCGCCTAAAGATTTTCAAACGACGTTGTTATCCGTTGGTGAACGACCCGAACGACATCTTATCGAAACCGTGATGCTGCGCTCGCTCAAACAAGCACAATACATCGAAGCCAACGATGGGCATTTTGGCCTTGCCTACCCAGCTTACACACACTTTACATCGCCGATTCGACGTTATCCTGACTTACTCATCCATCGCGCGATCGGGCATATCTTAGATAATAATACGTCGAACGATTTTTCATACACAGCGAACGATATGAGCCGCTTTGGCAAGCACTGCTCATCAACCGAGCGGCGTGCTGATGAAGCCACACGTGACGTTGTTTCGTGGCTTAAATGTGAATACATGCAAGATAAAGTTGGGCAAGTGTTCAAAGGCAAAATTGCCGGCGTAACGGGCTTTGGGCTTTTTGTTGAACTCAACGATATTTATGTTGAAGGCCTGGTGCATGTCACGTCCCTCAAAAATGATTATTATACGTTTGATGCCGTCAAGCACCGCTTAAACAGCGAGCGCTCTGGGCACAGCTATCGTTTAGGCGATCCAATGACGGTGCTCGTAGCACGCGTTGATTTAGACGAGCGTAAAATAGACTTTGAACCCGTTTTAGACGAGAAAGAATAACATGGCAGAACATCTTATTTATGGCCTTCACCCGGTCACCGCAGTACTCAACAATCCATTACGGCATGTGTACAAAATTTATGTTAGCAAGCAACGTAACGATCAGCGCTTACAAACCGCATTAGATGCTGCGGCGCGTGCACGTGTGTCGGTTGAAACGCTCACGTCTGATAACATGAGGCAGCGTTTTGGCGATGTATCACACCAGGGTATTGTTGCTGAGGTCGATGCCCTCAAGCCTTATGTAGAAGCTGATCTACCTGATTTATTAGATGCAGCTCAAAAGCCAGCTTTAATTTTAATTTTAGATGGCGTGACCGATCCACATAATTTAGGTGCATGCCTCCGCAGTGCAGATGCTGCGGGTGTTGATTTTGTGATTGCTCCTAAAGATAACAGTGCCGACATCACACCTGTTGTGAGTAAAGTTGCTTCAGGTGCTGCTGAATCGATGCCGTTTGTTCGTGTGACCAACCTTGCCCGCAGTATGAGAACGCTTCAAGAAGCCGGTGTTTGGATTTATGGCGCAGCAGGTGAAGCCGAACAATCGATTTACAGCATGGATTACAGCTCGAGCTCAACAGCGATTGCTATGGGCGCTGAAGGCACGGGTCTTAGGCGCCTCACACGCGACGTATGTGATGGTTTGTTTGCACTGCCGATGCAAGGCCAGGTATCCAGCTTAAACGTATCGGTTGCAACCGGTGTGTGTTTATATGAAGTACTGAGACAACGCCTAAAATTATCTTAACTTATTTTAAGCAATTGCCGATGCGCTTTCCAGTCAGGCATGAACTCCGTCATGAGGGCATAAAATCGCTTGTTGTGGCTTGCCTCCAACAAATGCACGAGTTCATGCACGAGCACATATTCTAAACAAATCCGTGGCTTATGAATTAAATGTAAATTAATCCAGATACGTTTTTTTACGGTATTACAGGAGCCCCAGCGCGTTTTCATCGCCTTAACACCCCATTCATGAGCTTTCACACCAATAATCACCTCCCATTTTTCAAATAATGGAGGCAAGAGATCTTTCATCTGCTGGTGATGCTCTCTTGTTAGACTAGGTGTTGCCGGCTGACTTGCGTGCTCCAACATGATGCTTTGCTGCTTAGCTATCCAAGATTTTTTTTGATCTAAAAAAGTATTTATAACTTTTTCAGAGCATTTCTCAGGCGCGCTAATTTTTATTTGTCCGTCACGGGTTACACGTAAAATTAGATTTTTAATTTTTTTTCGCGTAATAATAATTTCTGTCATGACACATGCACACCATCAACATAAAACCATTGCCCTGCTTTTTTGATAAACTCACTTTTTTCATGCATGGATTGCGTCGTACCGGCATCTACAAACGTTGCAATAAACTCAACATAACCTTTTTGATACTTTTTCAACGAAGTGTTCAGTACGTTGAGCTTTATCCATGTCACACGCTTAGCCCAAACATAAGCATCTAAGGCATGAAAACCTTCAGCGGCCTTGCCGCGCTGAGTTTTTTCAATGTACGCAATATCCGCCATGGTATACGCGGTATAACGCGAGCGCATCAAGGCTTCGGGGGTGGTTGGCGTCGCCTGCCCCATGAGATAGGGCTTGCAACACTGTGCGTAATCGCGCTCGACTCCACAAGGACACGGGGACATGATGCTCTCTAATCAACACATACATTCAAATATTATAAGCTGCTAGGTTACCCCGAAGCTCTTGATGCCACAAGAGAACCAACATCATAATCCGCCGCTTAGGCTCCATTTTTATGCCTCGCCCCAAGGCTTCAGCAAACCATGATCCACATCAAACAAATCTAAAACTCGCCCTACCGTTTCGTTAACCATATCTTCAAGGGTTTGTGGTTTTTGATAAAACGCCGGTACAGGAGGATAAATAATACCTCCCATCTCGGTCACTGCCATCATGTTTTTTAAATGCCCTAAATGCAGCGGCGCTTCACGTGGAATAAGTACCAAGCGCCGGCGCTCTTTGAGCACCACATCGGCCGCACGTGTTAATAGCTGACTGGATACCCCATGCGCAATTTCAGCCAAGCTGTTCATCGAACACGGAGCAACGATCATGCCCAAGGTCTTAAACGAGCCGCTGGCAATGCTTGCGGCAATATTGGTGTTGGCATGATACACATCTGCTAATGCTTTAAGTTCGGCGAGACTAAGATCCGTCTCATAACTACGCGTTAACTGCCCCGCATTCGTAACAACCAAATGTGTTTCTATCGGCAGAGTTTTTAAGATTTCTAATAACCGAATGCCATAAATAATACCCGAAGCACCGGTAATTCCAATAATTAATCGTGAAGCCGTCATAAAATTCCTACGCTCTTTTTACTCGAGTTAAGTTTATTGTATAAGAATAGGGTATAATTTTCCTTTTAAATTAATTTTGTGGATTTATTTGCTCATGACAACACCTCGCCAAATCCCTCGTCAGATGCTCGTAACCAGCGCGCTCCCTTATGCCAACGGCCCCCTACACCTGGGTCATTTACTCGAGCACATTCAAACCAATATTTGGGTGCATACGCATAACATGCTTGGACATAACTGCATCAGTGTATGTGGTGACGACGCGCATGGCACACCGATTATGCTCAAAGCCGAGCAACTAGGCATCACACCGGAAGAGCTGACAGCTCAAATTCGAACCAGCCATGAACAAGATTTTAATGCGTTTGGTGTCCATTATGATTGCTATCACACCACGCATTCTGAAGAAAACAAAACGCTTGCTGAAGAAACCTATCAACGCCTCGAAGCCAACGGCGATATCATCAAAAAAACGATTCTCCAAGCGTATGATCCCATCAAAAACATGTTCTTGGCCGATCGTTATATCAAAGGCAATTGCCCACGATGTGACGCAGCAGACCAATACGGTGATAATTGTGAGGCTTGTGGCGCAACGTATGATCCAACCGATTTAAAAAATCCCATATCTAGCCTATCGGGTGCCGCACCTATCGAAAAAGAATCAGAACATTACTTTTTTGATTTACCTCGTTACGAAGCGTTTCTTACAACATGGACACGCAGCGGCAGCTTACAAAGCGAAGTTGCTAACAAATTAGGCGAGTGGTTCGAAACAGGCCTAAGAGCATGGGATATTTCACGTGACGCGCCTTATTTTGGTTTTGAGATTCCAGGCGCCACCAATAAATATTTTTACGTATGGCTCGATGCGCCGATTGGCTACATGGCAAGTTTCAAAAAATATTGCGACCAAAACAATCTTTCTTTTGATGCCTTTTGGGATAAAAACAGCACGGCTGAGCTGTATCACTTTATTGGCAAAGACATCATGTACTTTCATACGCTGTTTTGGCCGGCCATGCTCAAAGGCAGCGGACGACGTCTACCGACCGCGATTTATACCCATGGGTTCTTGACGGTTAACGGTCAGAAAATGTCAAAATCGCGTGGAACGTTTATTCAAGCCAACACCTATTTAAAGCATTTAAATCCTGAGTATTTGCGCTACTTTTTTGCCGCTAAACTGAACGGCCGCGCCGATGATTTAGATCTAAATCTCGAAGAGTTCATGCAGCGTATTAATTCAGATCTTATCGGTAAAGTGGTAAATATTGCGAGCCGATGTGCGGGCTTTATTAATAAGCGCTTTGATAACCAGCTTTCAGCTACACTCGATAACCCAGAATTATTTAGTACGGTACTTGCTGCACGCGAAGGCATTGTGGATGCCTATGTGAAACGTGATTATGCTCATGCGATTCGGCAAATATTGGAGGCCGCGGCACATATTAATCAATACATCGATGCTGAAAAACCCTGGATACTGGCGAAAGATCCCGATCAACTTGAACGCGTGCAATCCATTTGTAGCCTGGGCCTGAATTTATTTAGATTATTAATCACGTATTTGAAACCCGTATTACCTACAATGGCACATGATTCTGAAGAATTTTTAAACTGTGGGCCACTCACCTGGCAAAATATAGAAACGCCACTACTTAATCACAGTATCAACACATTTAAGCCTTTGATGACACGTATCGAGCAAGCAAGCTTAGACGCGCTAATTGCACCTGAGGCTGCGTAGCATCATGCCTAAGCCAACCGTAGCAGAGCTTGACGCCGTCCTCCCACAAACCCAATGTGGCGAGTGCAGCTACCCCGGCTGCCTCCCATATGCCGAGGCACTGGTTCACGGGCAAGCCAGCATCGACCGCTGCCCACCCGGTGGCGTCACCACACTCAAAGCGCTAGGCAAATTACTTGATGTTGACCCCGAGCCTTATCTTCAAGCCGTTCAAGAAGCGACGCGGCCCCCTCGACGCGCTGTGATTCGTGAAGATGAGTGCATAGGCTGCACCAAATGCATTCCAGCCTGCCCGGTGGACGTTATCATAGGCAGTGCGAAGCAAATGCATACGGTCTTAGAGCATGCGTGTACGGGGTGTGGCTTGTGCGTTGACCCATGCCCTGTGGATTGCATTGATCTGATTGAAGAACCGGCTGAAACCTACGACCGTGACCTTGCACGCGAACGCTTTCAAGCAAAAAATATTCGTCTACTACGTGAACAACAAGAAAAAGAGCGTTTATATCGCGAAAAACGGCAAATCAAACAAGCGACAAACGATCCGGATCAAAAAGATGCGAATGCAAAACGCGCCTATATTTTAGAGGCCATGGTTCGAGCACAAGCGCGTAAAAAATAATTTGACAAATCCTGCTCAACCCATATACTCTGCAAATTCAACACCAGACTTTGAATTTGCAGAGTATAATTGTCATGCCCTTCATTAATCGCACAGCGTTAATCAATCAAATAGAAACTCAATTTCAAGTTCACCCTGTGTGTGCTTTATTGGGTCCACGACAGTGCGGAAAAATCACCTTAGCTAAAGCTTACGCAAATCTCAAGCACATCAACCCTGTTTATCACTTCGACCTCGAAGATCCAAACCATTTAGCGCAATTAGAAAACCCCAAACTGGCCTTAGAGCCATTAGAGGGTTTGGTCGTTATTGATGAAATTCAATTAAGGCCCCATCTCTTTCCATACCTCCGTGTATTGGCCGATAAAAAACCTGACTGCCGTTATCTTATTTTAGGAAGTGCCTCGCGTGACTTAATTCAGCAATCGTCAGAATCACTTGCCGGCCGTATTGGCTACATTGAAATCACACCACTCCAGTTGCAAGAATGTGGATACGAACATTTACGAAAGCTATGGTTTCGCGGCGGCTTTCCACGGTCTTACCTTGCACCACAAGATGAAGCAAGTCTCCTCTGGCGCAAAGCTTATATTCAAACGTTTCTAGAACGCGATTTATCGTTACTTGGATTTAACCAATCACCACAAGCCATGCGCAGATTATGGGTTATTCTCGCGCATTATCATGGAAACATACTTAACTATTCTGATATTGGCCGTTCACTTGCCATATCTGACATGACTGTTCGACGCTATATCGATATTCTACAAGGCGCTTTCATGATCCGCGTATTAAAACCTTGGTTTGAAAATATTCACAAACGACAAGTAAAAACACCTAAAGTATTTATCCGTGACAGCGGCCTCCTACACACACTGCTTGATATCAATTTGACACATATACCTATGCACCCAAAGACTGGCGCATCATGGGAAGGTTTTGCTTTGGAAGAAGTCATTCACCACCATCAGCTGGATGCCGATGAATGTTATTTTTGGTCTTCTACAGGAGAAGCTGAGTTAGACTTACTCTTCACTAAAAATGGCAAAAAACTTGGCTTTGAATTTAAATATACAGACTCACCCCAAATAACTTCTTCCATAAAAAAAGCGATTGAGTGCTTAAAACTTGATTTTTTAACCCTCATCGTGCCTGGCGATATGGATTATTTACTTTCTGAAAACATTCGCGTCTGTGGTTTATCTTCATTGAAAAAAAACCTGGGATTTTTTGACGTGCTTTAGAAACCATGGCTCGGACAAAAGCGCGTAAGCAATAAACGCGCTTTATATTTACAAGCAATATTACTCCACTTTTTTTACTGGGCGCATCCAATCTGATAACGTGTGCTGCTTCGATATCGTAAGCGTTAAGCCACCCGCAGGCACAGACTTGCGAATGCTACTTCCGGCACCAATCGTTGCGTTCTTCCCCACCGTAACCGGAGCAACAAGCTGTGTATCAGACCCAATAAATGCACCGTCTTCTATCACCGTTTGATGTTTATTCACACCGTCATAATTACACGTGATCGTACCGGCACCTATATTCACTTTCTGACCAATCGTTACATCACCTAAATAACTCAAATGGCTCGCTTGACTATCGCTATCAAACACCGCTTTTTTGGTTTCAACAAAATTTCCGATTTTACAGCGATCACCTAAGACAGTACCTGGTCGAATACGTGCAAAAGGTCCAATTTTACAAAATTCTCCAATCACACAATCATCCAGCACAGAATGCGCCTCAATCACGGTGTTGTCACCAAGCGTCACATTGGTTAAAACACAATTGGCTCCAATACGGCAATTTTTACCGATATGTACCTTGCCTTCAAAAATGATATTCGGTTCTAAATAAACATCTTGTCCACAGGTGAGCTCCCCACGAATATCAATCCGTGATTTATCAGCAAGCATCACCCCCGACATTAAAAGCTCCGTTGCGCGTTGTTCTTGCCAAACACGCTCAAGCCCTTCTAATTGCGCACGGTCATTCACACCTTGAATCATCCAGGAAGCAGGTGCATGCACACACGTAATCGGACAGTTTTCTTCTGCAGCCATCCCCATAATATCCGTCAGATAATATTCTTTCTGGACATTACTATCACTTAACTTTGGCAACCAAACTGCCAAATCCGACGCCGCAGCGCAACACGTTCCACTGTAAACCTCTTTGATTGCACGCTGAGCTTCTGTCGCATCTTTTTCTTCAATCACACGACAAATGCGTCCATTGACATCTCGAATGATGCGTCCAAGCCCCGTCGGATTAGGTAGAAACGCGAGTAATAAAGCTAACGGCGCTTGCCTTGATGGAGAAGAAGGTTTGGCTTGTGCCACCATCGCTTGTAATAACTCCAGCTGAATAAGCGGCACATCAGCCGACAACACCAGCACACGGGCATCGTCGGGAATATGTGGTAGCGCTTGCATAACAGCATGCCCTGTACCTAATTGCTCGTTCTGCCATACCCAGTTCACGGGTCTATCTTGAAAAGCCTGCTGAAGACGCTCACCTTCATAACCAATAATGACATGAATCCCATCGGGCTTGAGAGCCTCTGCCGTATCGAGTACCCGCTCGAGCATAGGTTTTCCGGCAAGCTTATGCAGGACTTTGGGTGTGCTTGAACGCATGCGCGTGCCGTTACCTGCGGCCAGAATAACTAAATGCAGTGACATATTTTTAATTCCCTTTTAATAATTTATTTTTTAATATTTTACGTTATGATAAACGCATAACGACTGCAGGAGTAGCGTCTTGATGAATTTTATCAAAAAAAAGAGATGTGGTTATACTACCTAAATTATACACATCACAGATAGCCCGCAGGGACTTGGATAATATTTTTTGTTAGCCATTCGACTTTCTCTGCTTGATTAATGACAACACCCAATGGCAGACAATGCTCTTCTATAAACACGGTCATCGCGCGCAATTGCCGCGACAAAATCGTTGAACCGTATTTGATTTCAATAGGCAAAATGCCAAAATTTCCTTCCAAAATCAAATCAATTTCAACACCACTATAGGTGCGATAGTAATAAGCTTCTACCGGTATTCTAAGATCATTTAAGCCCTTTAAAATTTCTTCAATCACAAAAGCCTCAAAAGAAAAGCCGGCGACGACGCTCGCCCAACATGGTAATAAATCGCCTAAAGGCAATTTTATCCAGTTTCGGAAAAAGTCTTGCTATATCACGATTCACATAGGTGGTTTCGTAATTAACCATCCACTCTTGATAATACCCTTCATCCTGCATACCGCACGGCTCAGGATACCCCCCGTTAAACCAAGCCTCTTGAGTTTGAGCAAAACTTCGAGGCCGAGATTCAATCTTGAAATTTTCTTGACATAGCGGTTGCTTAAATAATTGATAAAAATCACTTAAAGGCTCTTGAAACAGTTCATTGGCTTTCAGCGTACCCAATTCAATAATCGCGATACGCCCCGCTAAACTTTCTGAAACGTTTCGCAATAATTACGCACAACTTGAACCCGTAATAACAAATCGTCCTTTTTTATCTCGTTGTTCATCAATCACTCCTCGCAAAACTGCAAATAACTCTGGGTAAAGCTGAGCCTCATCAAAAATAATATTCGAGGGTGTTTGTTTTAAAAAAAAGTCTGGATCACGTGTCACTCGGTCATAATCGCTTGGCTTTTCCAGATCAATATAAGTAAATCCATGTCCTATCGTCTGTGCTAACGTATCATGACCCTTTTTCTTGGTGTTTTATCGTTTTTGTGCCACAAAAACAAAGGTTTTATTCACCCAATAATTAAAAAAAACACAAGACACATCCGCCATGAATTTCGCTAAAATCGTATAGGGCACGCACGTCAATAACACAAAAAGTAACATGGATGACAACGGTATATTAAGCATGCTTAACATAAAAAATCGACGCGCCTGCGCTGCTTTATCTTTTTTATGATTGGATTTAAACGTAATGTTTCGATGTGCAATAAAAGCAAAAATACCGCCGGCCAACTTCCCAATGATGTTCGCTGCAATAGGATTAAAAACTAAAAATCCTAGCATCAAAAGAAAGCTGCCCATATCAATCACGTATGCTAATAATTGGATGATAATATAACGAAAAAATTTCATATTATTGGATACCGACAAGTTGCATGAATATCGTCATGCTTAAAAAATATAGTGCCACTACTTATCAAGACAACATCTCAGATCTTTAATTCCCTGCTTAAGCGCACAAAAGCCCAACACCCATGATAAAGCTAATTTTTTACTCACATCCATCATGCCAACCATCTATCCCTGTATTGGCAGAAGATTATAGAAATACTGGATTGAAAACAACTCAAACTCAGCTTACTTGCTCAAGCTCAACTCACCGGCAAGATCACGTGCCATTTCGCATTTAACGTGGGTCAAATCACTATGCTTACTCAGTAAATACAGAAGCTTGCAATAAATAGCCTCAGGCGTCATATCATAACCACTGACAAGCCCTGCTTTTATCAATGAATGTCCAGTTGCGTATTGCTCCATTTTAACAAGCCCATGAGAGCATTGGCTACTGTTCACCAGAATCACGCCCCGGGCTGATGCTTCAGCCAGCATCTCTAAAAATCGGGGTGAGTTATTCGGGGCATTACCTGAGCCGTAAGTTTCCAGCACCAGCGCTTGCAGCGGCATTTGAAGCAAGGTTTCTAATACCTCCATCGCTGTACCTGGGCACAATCTAAAATTTGCAATACACTGCGGACGAAGGGGTTGCCAATGAAACGGTGCTTGCGGTGCAGGTAATAACAAACCACTGGCCATATTAATGCTTTGCTCGATTTCGGCCAAATGCGGGAAATTAGGTGAATCAAACGCATCAAACCGCGTCGAGCTTATTTTTTGCGTACGATTGCCGCGTAACAAACTTTGATTAAAATACACACAAACTTCATGTATAGGTCGGTGCGCACACAACCAAAGCGATGTGAGTGCATTATCCAGTGCATCGTTCCGCACTTCAGATAGTGGAATTTGCGAGCCCGTAAGAATCACGGGCTTACTTAAGTTCTCAAGCATAAACGACAAGGCTGAAGCCGTGTACGCCATGGTGTCAGTGCCATGAAAAATAACAAAACCATCAAATTGATCATAATGATGACTAATATCTGCAGCGAGTTGATTCCAATCTTCATAGGTTAAATTAGAAGAATCTAACAGCGGTTTATATTCGAGAACTTGATAATTCGGCATGTCGGCATGTGAAAATGCAGGGTTTGCACGCAGGGCTTTCTCAACATGATTCGCTTTAGGCTGATAACCTTCGTTCGTTTTAACCGAGCTGATGGTGCCCCCGGTGTTTAAAATCAAAATATTTTTTTTCAATGCATGCCCCTAGAACACAAATCAACGCTCTGTGTGTCTTAATTATAAGCAACCAAAGCTAATTGTTCCACTTATTTGGGCATGGATGCAAGTTCATTTGCCAAGACCTTGTCTTTTATGAAAAAATCTCTGAATATCTAAAACAATTGTTGTATCAACCTGGATTAATACTATTATGGTCGTCGACCGCGCTGGATACAGGCTCAACGTAGGGATTATTTTAATCAATGAGTCCGGACGCGCTTTTTGGGGTAAACGCCCAGGGCATGATTCGTGGCAATTTCCACAAGGTGGCCTTGCCACCGGTGAAACCGCTGAAGAAGCCATGCTGCGTGAGCTACGCGAAGAAGTCGGCCTTGCACCTGAAGACATCAGTATTTTAGGGGTTACCCGACGATGGTTGAAATATCGTCTACCTAAACAATACTTGCGCCATGGCAGTATACCGCTAGTGATTGGACAAAAACAAAAATGGTTTCTTTTAAAACTGGAAGCCAACGAACAAAAAATACGTTTAGATCTCTTTGATTCCCCCGAATTCGACAGCTGGCGCTGGATAGACTACTATGAGCCCCAAGATCATGTGATCTTTTTTAAACGTCACGTGTATGTTCAAGCCCTAAAAGAACTGGCGCCTTTAATGAAAAAACGCCCTCTCCACTTAGGAGCGCGACAAACCCGAGGTCACCATGCGCGTCAATAGCCTATGCTGAAATTACTCAAACGTATCGTTCAAGATGTCACCACGGCAAACGATCTGACCGGGGCACTCACTACCTTAGTTCAACGTATTCGCGAGGCCATTCATGTCGATGCCGTATCTGCGTTTCTTATCGATGACAAACGAGGTGAATACGTTTTAATCGCGACCGAAGGCTTAGATAAAAACGCTGAGTTCAAAATTCGTGTTCCTCTTAATAAAGGCCTCATTGGTTTAGTCGGACAGCGCGAAGAACCGATTAACATGAGCAACGCGCGCGAACATAAAGCCTTTATTCATGAACCTCTTTTCGGCGAAGAATTACTCCATGCATTTCTTGGTGTACCTATCCTCCAACACCGTAAGTTATATGGCGTTTTAATCGTACAGCAGGCCGAAAAACGTGAGTTTGACGATGCCGAAGAAGCGTTTCTTATTACGCTCGCCGCCCAACTTGGCGGTATTATTGCGCATGCCGATGCCACCGGTGAGCTTGCTAAGCTCACACAGCCAAAAACATCCAAGACAAAAAAAAACGAAGTCACACAGTTAGCACTTAGTGGCATCGCTTCTGTCCCAGGCGTTGCAATTGGGAGCGCCGTTGTTATTTCTCCTCCCGCAGATATCGATGCGGTTCCTCGGCAACTGATTGAAGATGTTGATCATGAAATTGAACTTTTTCACACCGCTTTAGACGCAGCACGCGAAACCATGCATCAACTCAGTCGGCGCATGCATGCAAGCGTATCCGAAAATGATCACTCACTTTTTGATGTGTATTTGCGTATTTTAGATAAAGAAAACTTAGGTGCCGAAGTCGATCGCAGCATCCGCGACGAGAAACTCTGTGCACAAAGTGCGCTAGCTAGCGTCATCAAACGCCATATTTTTGCCTTCGAAGAAATGGAAGACGACTACCTTCGTGAGCGCGCCAGTGATTTTCGAGACCTTGGACGGCGCGTACTGGCTGAATTACAATCATCACAAGCCGTTGATATAATTTACCCTACCCGTACGATTTTGATTGGCGAAGAAGTGTCTGCAGCAGACCTTGCCGAAGTACCTGAAGGTCAATTGGTCGGTGTTGTCTCAAGTAAAGGAGGCAACAACTCCCACGTCGCGATTTTAGCCCGTGCCTTGGGCATTCCAACCGTTATGGGGGTACGTGGTTTTAAATTAGACGAGGTTTCAAGACGAGCCATCGTGGTGGATGGGTATTACGGTCATGTCTTTATCTCGCCGTCCAAATCACTGGTCGCCGAATATAAACTCTTAGCCCAAGAAGAAGCCGAGCTTAATCAAAGCCTCGTTAAACTCCGTGATAAACCCGCCGAAACCACGGACGGACACCGCATCAAATTACATGTAAACACGGGTCTTGCGCTTGATACGGGCTTATCGATGAGTGTCGGTGCCGAGGGCGTGGGCTTGTATCGCTCCGAAGTGCCGTTCATGACGCGCGACCGTTTTCCGTCCGAAGATGAACAATACGTGATTTATCGACAAATTCTAACCGCGTTTGCACCCCGTAGTGTGACCATGCGCACGCTCGATATCGGCGGCGACAAACCTCTGCCTTATTTTCCTATTGAAGAAGAAAACCCTTCGCTCGGATGGCGCGGCATTCGTGTCACGCTCGATCATCCCGATTTGTTCTTACTTCAAGTACGCGCGATGATGCGCGCAAGCGAGGAACTGAATAACTTACGTATTTTACTTCCTATGGTAACCACGTTAAACGAAGTCGACGAGGCCATAGAACTGATCAATCAAGCGCATGCCGAACTCATCGAAGAAGGCTGCCTTATTGAAAAGCCTGATTTAGGCGTCATGATTGAAGTCCCTGCTGCCGTGTACTTAGCAGAAGCTTTTGCGCGTCGTGTTGATTTTCTTTCGGTCGGCACCAACGATCTGACGCAATATTTATTAGCGGTGGATCGCAATAATGCTCGCGTATCAAGTTTATATGATGCTTTACACCCAGCCATGCTTCAAATTCTCCTTAAAGTTATCGAAGGCGGACACGCCGCCGGTGTTCATATCAGCTTATGTGGTGAAATGGCCAGCGATCCTTACGCCGTGATCTTATTACTTGCCATGGGATTTGATTCACTAAGCATGAACTCTGCAAGTTTGCCTCGCATCAAGTGGATTATCCGAAGCTTTTCGATTGCAAAAGCACGCAAAATTTTAGCCGATGTTTTAAAGCTCGAGCACGCATCAGATATTCGATTGCACCTGCAAAAAGCCCTTGAACACGAAGGCTTGGGTGGCTTGATTCGCGCCGGTAAATTCTAAAAAAAGGACGTATTGCTCTATGCTTACCTACCCCTCCATCAATCCTGTTGCCTTCTCTCTTGGGCCATTAAGCGTGCATTGGTATGGGCTCATGTATTTGCTTGGCTTTGCTGGAGCCTACGGCCTTGCACACTGGCGTGTAAAACATCAAAAACTCAATTGGACTTCAGATCAAATCGGCGACCTCATTTTTTTTCTTGCTTTAGGCGTTATCATCGGCGGGCGATTAGGTTACCTTGTATTTTATCAAACATCCGCGTTTATACATACGCCGTGGATTGTTTTTAGAATCTGGGAAGGTGGTATGTCGTTTCATGGTGGCTTGCTTGGCGTTATCGCTGCACTCGCTTTATTTGCCCACCGACGACATAAAACATTTTGGGAAGTGGCTGATTTTACAGCGCCTCTGGTGCCGTTTGGTCTGGGCGCCGGACGCGCCGGAAATTTTATTAATGGCGAGCTTTGGGGGCGCATCACCGATGCACCTTGGGGTATGGTCTTCCCCTTGGCAGGCCCTGAACCTCGTCATCCCTCACAGCTCTACGAAATGGCTTTAGAAGGCTTGGTGCTTTTACTGCTACTCACATGGTACAGCCGAAAACCTCGACCGGCCGGAACAACATCAGCTGTATTCTTAATGAGTTATGCTGTGTGCCGCTTTATGATAGAATTCTTACGTGAGCCCGACTTACAACTTGGGTTTGTCGCGTTCCGTTGGTTAACCATGGGGCAACTTCTATCGATACCCATGTTTCTTTTTGGTTTTTATTTGTGGTGGACAAAACGTTATGAAAACATACCTAAACCTCGTTGAACACGTTCTAACACATGGCGCGCTCAAAAAAGACCGTACAGGTACCGGCGTGTTATCTGTATTTGGTCACCAAATGCGTTTTGACTTAGCCCAGGGTTTTCCACTGCTGACTACTAAAAAATTACACCTTAAAAGCATTATTCACGAGCTACTTTGGTTCTTACAAGGCGACACCAATATTCAATACCTCAACGACAACGGGGTATCCATCTGGAATGCATGGGCCGATGATGCGGGTAATCTGGGTCCTGTTTATGGGCATCAGTGGCGCAGTTGGGGTAAAAAAGACGGCCAGGTGATTGACCAAATCAGCGAGGTTATCGAGCAAATCAAAACCAATCCTTTATCACGCCGCCTGATCGTATCTGCATGGAACGTTGGTGAGCTCGACGAGATGAAGCTACCGCCATGCCACTTGTTATTCCAGTTCTATGTCGCCAATGGCAAGCTTTCATGCCAGCTCTACCAACGCTCCGCTGATGTGTTTTTAGGTGTACCGTTTAATATTGCTTCCTACGCCTTACTCACGCACATGATCGCACACCAATGCGATTTAGACGTCGGTGAATTTATTTGGACCGGTGGTGACTGTCACCTGTATCAAAATCATTTAGAGCAGGCCCGCACACAGCTCGAACGCACACCACGTGCTTTGCCAACACTCGAAATCCATCGCAAGCCTAATTCAGTGTTTGATTATGTTTTTGATGATTTTTCTTTTGTAAATTACGATCCGTATCCAACCATTAAGGCGCCGATTGCTGTATGAAAGATGTTGTTATTATAGCGAACGGACCGTTTCTTCATCGGGACATTATTTTAGAAGCGATGAACAATAAATTTGTTATTGTACTGGATGGCGCACTCAATCAAATGCGATGGTGTGACTCACACCGCATTGACTGTATTTTAGGCGATTTTGATTCCATCGATCGTGTTGCACAGGATTTTTGGAAAATTTCAGGTGTGTTCGATGACATAACCAACGACTCTGTGCCTTACCGTGGCTTACATGATGTTTTGATTGTACCGACTAAAAATCAAGAATATACGGATTTAGAAAAAGCCATTCAGTTTTGCGATCGCAATAATACGCCGAGCATTACACTTGTCTGCGCATCAGGCGGCCGCTCCGATCATGATGAAGCGGTTAAGCAAGCCATGAGGTATGCCTATAAGCCGGAGAGGCCGATAACACTGCATACAGACCAGCAGTCATTGCGCTATGCCAAAGATGAGATCGTTCATTTTGATGGTCACATCGGTGATGCCTGTGGATTTATCTCCATGGACGCCGGCTCTTGCGCGTCAGATGGTTTGCTATACCCCTGTGACTCACATACAAAAAGCTTTTGCAATCAACTCAACGCCGATACGGCATCACTCACCGTCACAGGTGAAGCCTTACTGTTTTTACCTCCACAACTGCCTTCGCAACGTGCATTTATGGCTAAAAGCGATTCGGAGCGCCTGGCTTTACTGTTACATGATGCAGAAGATAATGCTTCCTACCATTTTAAGATGAATTTTTTTAACTCATTCTCTTAACACAGCATGAGACCCGACACATTGCCTTAATACTGACTTGTTTATTCAATTTAATTCCTGTAGGTTAAGATGGTGTGAGACTGATTAATAGGCATAGGAACGATGACTAAGATACAACACGTATTATGTTTGATAATTCTAATTTCTGTAAATACCACAACCGCACTTCATGCCTCTCATCCCATGAATATCTTTGGCCCAAAAGAGCCGTCACAATTACAAACCAAGTCACCTGAACAGCTTTATCTCCTGCAATTAGGTGCTTTTAAACAACCTGAGAATGCATCTCGGTATAAAGCATACATCGAACGTACCACAAACCGGCCGGTGCACATCACAGAAAAAAAACACGAAACATATACGCTTCATTATGTTTATATGGGCCCCTTAGATAAACAAGCCTTACAAGACGTAAGCCGGGCCTTATTACAGCCTTCACAAAAAATACAACCTTCTCATGCAAACAAAACAACCAAAGCATCGCCATCGTATGGCTTGGCTTTAAAAAAAGGCCATATGCCGCTCCACATCGGTTATTTTAACAAAGAGCAGAGCATTGGTACGCAATCCATTAATATTCAAGGCCTGATAGGTGATCGCTTCAAAGTCACTCATCAAGACAAACAAAATATTTTATTGGGACTGGGTTATTTTTTGGATGGCTCTGAATATAAACACGCGAAACTTGCCTACGGTGTGAATGCATATTATTTAGCACGCACGAAAGTAAGTGGTGACGTATACCAAGAGCATCTCTTTAATAATTTGTCGTATCAATACACGCAAACAAACATCCCCATCTACGCCTCAGCTAAAGCCGGGCTAAAAACTAAATATGAGAAGCTCTCACTGTTATTCAATACAGGCATTGGCCCAAACATCATGCAAACATCAAATTTCAGTGAAGCATCGCGGGATGGAGGAAGAACACTTCCCGATAAGATATTCACGGGAAAAACCAACGTTAATTTTAGTGCCACAGCAGGCATTGGAGCAAGGCTTGATCAGGTGTTCGGCACCGTACCGTTTGAATGCGGTTATCAGTTCTTTTACCTCGGTGACGGAGCGTTTGAGCGACAAACCGACCAGGTTTTAAATACATTAAAAGCAGGAACCAGCTATGCTCAGGCATTGATCTGCTCGGTGACCTTATAGATATCACAAACCTATACATAAACTTATGTATTATTCATGCTCGATGAATCTAGCGTATTGTCTTCGTTGTCGTCGCTGTGCTTGACTGTATTCAAAACACCTCCCCATTTTTTTTGAATGGTCCGCGCGGCTGCATGTAATTTTTCTTCTCTTTTGTGTATAAATTCTTTTCCTTGTGGTATCCATGACAGGTCACATACAGTTCCGGTTTTTTCAGCCGTCATGCTCGATTGAACGACTTCGGCACTTGTTCCTAACCTAAACGATTGCCCCGAATTAAAGTTTTCAAAGAGATGACTGCGATCAAACGATAATTCTTTAAAAGATATCGACGTACGCTCATCATCACTTACCTCTAAAAAAGATAAATCTTGAACAGCTACAGCTAATTGCATGGGGCCACTAAATAAAGTTACCGAACCAATGAGTAATCTCGCTCTTAATCCTGAAGCCTGTGACTGAAGTAACTGATAGCACTCTTCTGGATTATCATTGTTTTTAATCAAGCTATATTGAACATTCAATGCCTCTGCCTGTTGGGGACTAATAGCTAAGAGCGCCGTAACCGATTGCTGCAAACTGGATTTTAAATTACGTAGATATGTTTCTCTTATGACTGCTTGCTCTTCAGGTAAAATTTCATCAGGAAAATCCTCATTACTCATATTTTCTAGCGCTATTTGCATTTTTCTATCTAATGCTTCATCAAGCCCCTGTGTTAATGCTGCTCGATCCTCTGAGCGCATTAGCCTAAATGAACTAAAAATATTTCTCGTTGATTTATCCAGGGTAAGTCTAAAATCAGTCACGTTCATATGAGGCATTTGTTTAAATAATTCATCAAAAAATTTTAATTTAAAGTATTGAGTTAGCATAGAACTTGCCATAAGTGGATTGTCTGACAGCTGACTAAATGTAGCGAGAACATCTTGTCTATACGCCGTTATAACTTTTTGTTGTAGATAATTTATTAACTCTTTCGCGACTGGATTAAATTCACCGTCCTGCATACTGACACCAATAATATCGTTATTGATGAGTGGGACTTCACTGGGGATAATGCCCATCATAAGCTGTTGAACACTTCCAATATCAAGAAGAACAGGTCCATCCACCTCCATAATATCAGGAAGCGATTCGACGGTGATATTCGTATCAAAATCCGAATAAGTACCTCGAGCGAGCAGTGGCGTGATAAGTCTTGTGATATCACTTGCTGCAGCCAAGTTACCACCTTGCTGTGTGACGTATGCGTCTAGCTCTGTTTTAGCTATTTGGTGCAATTCAATATCAGCTTGCTCACAGCATTCAGCTAACAAATCCGTATCAAAATCCAAAGGCGTGAAATTTTGTTTCTCACAAAAAATTTTTAAGTCCTGCACGCTATCTGTACTAAGCATGGATGAACTATATAAAAAGGTCATATTTGCTCTGGGATTTCTTTGCCGAAACTGAACCAAGCGCAACTGATTTTCATCATTTAAGAAAACGTCAGGATTGCCACTGAACCAAATACGCATATGATTTTGAGTGTTAAACAAATACTTTGCCACAATAAACCTCCGTTCAATAATTGCCGAACAAAAAACGCTCTTAATAATAAAATAATAGACCACATCGGTCTTTATTCCCAACGGGCTTGGCTTTATTTTATTATTGGTCCTCACAGGCAATCAGCTCGCTTAGACTCAAATAAGTAATCGTGCCTCTTGATGCAAAAATTAGGGTTATTTACAAGAATTTTAGCGTGGATCTTCAGGGCTATCCTGTTAAAAAAGGAAGGTTATGTTGAATTTATACGCAATGCGGACGTATTTAAATATGCGATGGAAGCACGGAGAGGCTTTTTTCCCTTGGTGAGCTTACGCGTTTAAAATGATGTAACCGATGAGCGAATATACTTGACCTCAGTTACGCTGCTTTTTCAGCAGCGCCCCCAAAAATCCACTTATTGTTGTGGAAAGATGTTTAGCTCAGCAAACACTTCTTCAACAGGCTCTTGATGACCAAAAAGACTGATGGGCTCAATAGCAGGAAGGGGGTTTTGAAGCCAGTGCAGCTTAAGTTGTGCAGATTTCAACGGCTCAGATGTGGGAAGTTCAGCAAGCGCAATCTTCTCACCCCAAATAAAGTCAGCGAGTAGATCTATCTTCTCTTGTACTGTTTGAAGCACTTCAAGTTGTTGAAGCACCTGACGATACGCTTGCATTCTTGCTTCTGGATTGTAAGGCATATGAATAATTTCCTGTGTTTTTAATATGAAATACTAAAAACAGCCATTATGACCAATATGGGATCATAATGCAATAGGAGATTATCTAATACTGGGATTAGACCGTGCAAGCAAAAACTTAAGCCGGCACTTCTGTCTCAAGATAGGTCCGCATTTTTTTCATGGCATTTTTCTCAAGCTGACGTACACGTTCAGCAGAAATCCCATATTTGTCAGCTAAAGCATGCAATGTCATGGCTTTTTCGTCCGTGAACCAACGTTGCTTTAAAATATCTTGGCTTCGCTCGTCCAAGCGCGCAATCGCAAGATGCAATTTTTCGCCGTCTTGAATCTCACCGTCTTCTTGTTCAATCAAATACGCAGGATCAGCTTTTGCATCGCTCAGATAACGCGCAGGAATGGTCCGATAGGTCGCATCATCGTTTGAGTCATCGATATCCCACGAAGCATCCATCGCATTTAAGCGCTCTTCCATCACACGAACATCTTTTGGCGTGACGCCTAAGTCTTTGGCTACCTCATTAATTTCTGCGGCACTACACCACCCAAGGCGTTGCTTCATTTGACGAAGATTAAAAAATAATTTACGTTGAGCTTTGGTCGTTGCGACTTTGACAATACGCCAATTGCGCAATACAAACTCATGAATTTCCGCTTTAATCCAATGCACAGCAAACGAGACTAAACGCACACCCATCGTTTGGTCAAAGCGTTTAACCGCCTTCATCAAGCCAACATTGCCTTCTTGGATTAAGTCATTGAGTGGTAAGCCATAACCTAAATAACCGCGTGCCACACGTACCACATAACGCAGATGTGCAAGCACCAAGCGACGCGCACCTTCGATATCATCTTCATCCCGAAAACGTCGTGCACAATCCAGCTCTTCTTCAGGGGTGAGCATAGGTATTTGATTCGCCTGATGAATATAGGCGTCTAAACTTCCAATCGGAAGATGTGTCGAGCCAAGCTGTAATGGAAAATTCATACTGTCCCTCCCAAAACTAAACTACGGTAAATCGAAATTTCTGACATATTCTACTACAATTTAGTGGCAAGGCTCAATAGATGCTAATTGTCGCTTGAGCGGAAGGTATGCTCCAAGCCACCCTAAGAGCAATCCAAACCCAACAAACCGTAGCGCATCAAGCAACGAAAGTTTAAGTACGAGGGGCACGCCAAAACCCGCAGAGATTAACGTGTGAAGCGCATGCGACAACCCAAACAACACGGCGTGCACCCCCAAAAAAGCGAGTAACGCACCCGCAGCACCTAAACACATACCGGTGTATAAAAAAGGACGAATAATAAAGCTATCGGTAGCCCCTATTAATTTTAACACCTCAATTTCTTCATGATGCTCTTGTGCCGCAAGTCGCAAAAGATTTCTGATAATAAACACGACCATGAGACCAAATAACCCACCCAAAAGCCACGTTAAATACGTCATAAAACCAAGCACCGCATACAAGCGCGTTGACCAATCCCGATTCAACTTCGCCTGCTCAACATGAGGATAATGTTTAAGTTTCTGAAATAATTGCTCTAATTTCAGCGGCGTATCTAAAACACTAGAAGGCATGACATTAATCACGGAAGGCAACGGATTATTCGGCAAATAACGTCGTATATCTTCCATACCTTCTTGCTGCTCAAGTTCTTTAAGACTCGCTTCTGCACTCACAAATGTAGCGTGCCCAACACCTTCGGTTCCACGCACACGCACCAACAAGGCCGTCTCATCAACAGAGCTCAAAGGAGTATCAAGATACAATGCAATCTCGTTTCCTTCACGCCATTCGTTAGTCAGCGGTTTTACATGCCCCATCAAAAGCCAAAATAAAACAGGTAAAATCAATGTAACAGCTAACACGAGCACCGTGACCGCAGTTGCCCAAGGGGTTGCGCGCAGCGTTTTTGCACTATTTTTGATAGCCTGAATATGCCGCTTCACAAATTGACGTCCGCGTATTAACACAAGCGCCCCTCCTTCAACCAAAGCACACGATGCTGCATGCTCGCAATTAAAGAGAGCTCGTGCGTCGCAATTAAAACACCGACGCCAGCCTGATTAAATTGCTCAAATAACTCAATAATATCGGTGGATAACCCAGGATCTAAATTACCGGTCGGTTCATCAGCTAATAACCAGTCCGGCTTATGTACAATCGCACGCGCAATCCCCACACGCTGCTGTTCACCGCCTGACAAATGAAGGGGAATCATGTTTTCTTTGGCTAAAAGCCCAACGCGATCGAGCGCCGCATGCACGCGCTTAGCAAGCTGTGCTCCAGAAATACCTTGGATATATAGGGGTAATGCAACGTTATCAAACACCGTACGATTTTGTAATAAATGCGGTGATTGAAACGTCACACCAATACGCAATCGATGTGCTGCAATATCATTTTTTTTAAATTTAGACAGCGATGCGCCGTTGATCAGAATATCTCCGCCCGAAGGGCGCTCAAGCAGAGCAATGAGTTTAAGCAGGGTACTTTTCCCAGCACCCGAGCAACCCGTCAAAAACGCCATTTCACCTTTTGCTAACGTGAAATTAACGTATTCCAATGCCTGATAACCACCAGGGTAACGCTTACTAACTTGTCTGAACTGAATCATCGTTAAAAATAGCCCGCACAAAGTGTTCTGGCTCAAACAGACGCAAATCATCCACCCCTTCACCTACGCCGATGTAGCGAAAAGGGATCCCTAATTCATGAGCAATGGCAAATAAAATACCACCTTTAGCTGTACCATCCAACTTGGTCATCGTGATGCCGGTTACCCCGAGCGCCTCGTTAAATTTTATTGCCTGACTTAAAGCATTCTGACCAATTCCAGCGTCCAATACCAGCATTGTTTCATGCGGCGCATCTGGATCTATTTTTTGAAGCACACGTTTTATTTTTTTTAGCTCATCCATCAAATGATGTTGTGTTTGCAAACGCCCGGCTGTATCTGCAATAAGAACATCCATCCCGCGCGCTTTGGCTGCTTGAAACGCATCAAAAATAACCGATGCGCTATCCGCCCCCGTATGTTGTGCAATTACAGGGATGTCACTACGCGCACCCCAGACTTGTAACTGCTCAACCGCTGCAGCACGAAAGGTGTCGCCCGCCGCGAGCATCACACGCTTGCCCATCTGCTGATATTGGCGTGCAAGCTTGCCCATGGTTGTGGTCTTTCCGGCACCGTTAATACCCACCATTAAAATAACAAGCGGCGAAGCGTTAGACATTTTCTGCATCAGCGTCGGAGCATCCGAAGATAAAAGCGTTACCATCTGTGCTTGTAGCATATCAAGCACGGCTTCACCGTCGCTCAGTTGGCGGCGCTCCAAACTTTCTGTTAGCTGCGCCAATATTGTCTCGGTTGTTTTAACACCGACATCAGCGGCAACCAACACATGTTCCAATTCCTCGAGCAACGCCGCATCAATTTCTTTTTTACCGTGCAACAAACGCCCAAGGGCACCACCCAAGCCTGCGCGTGTCTTACCTAGCCCCTGTTGAAAACGCGTCCAGACCCCTTGTTTTTCTGCCTTTTCGGCTTGATTTCGCTTAAACCACTTCTTCATACGGTATACAAATCCAGTGAAATATGGAATTCTATCATTTTTACATTGAGATGAGCCATGCGCACTCGCTTTATTCTGCTATTGACATTTATCACGCACGTAGCCTTTGGGCAAGTGCAATCGTATACCCTCGATAACGGCCTCAAAGTTTTAGTCAAAGAAGACCATCGAGCACCGGTGGCCGTCACCATGATCTGGTATAACGTCGGCTCTGCTGATGAACCAGGCGGACTAACCGGCATTTCGCATGCGCTAGAGCACATTATGTTTAAAGGCACAACCAAATATCCGTTAGGGGTTTTCTCAAAGACAATCGCCGGCATCGGTGGACAAGAGAATGCCTTTACCAGCACCGACTATACCGCTTATTTTGAAAAAATAGCGGCCGAGCACCTGCCCACAAGCTTAGCCTTGGAAGCCGATCGCATGCAACATCTCTTGCTCGATGAAACCGAATTTAATAAAGAAATCAAAGTCATTCAAGAAGAACGGCGTATGCGAACCGACGATAACCCGCAAGCTTTAACGTTTGAGCGTTATCTTTCTGCTGCCCATCTCATATCACCGTATCATCATCCGGTGATCGGTTGGATGGATGATATCCAACACCTCAGTATTGCCGATCTAAAAACCTGGTACCAACGTTTTTATGCTCCTAATAACGCAACACTTGTTGTCGTGGGCGATGTGAAGCCGAAAGATGTTTATGCCTTAGCACAGCAACATTTTGGAGCCATACCCAAAAGCGAAACCATCCAGCGCAAACCACAAATCGAACCTCCTGAGCTCGGCAAGAAAACCATCACGGTTAAAGCCCCTGCTGAAATTCCTTTAATCATGCACGGCTATACGGTTCCTACGGTCAAATCAGCCGATAAAGAACACGCCAATGATCCTTATACCCTTGAAGTCATCGCAGGCATACTTGACGCCGGTGGCAGCAGCCGCTTCAGCAAAAATTTAATTCGAGGAACCCAACGAGCAAGCAGTGTTGGCACAGATTATAACCTCTATGCCCGTTACCCATCGTTGTTTACGGTTTACGGTACGCCAAGCACTCAGCATACTCTGGATGATTTAAGTAAAGATATCAATGCCGAGCTTAAGCAATTAAAAACCACACGTGTTACAGCAGCTGAACTCAAACGCGTTCAAACGCAGCTTATCGCACAAAAAACATTTGAGCGTGATTCCGGCTTTGGGCAAGCCATGGAGCTTGGCATGCTTGAAACCGTAGGTTTAGGTTGGAAAACAACCGAGCAATACGAGCAACACATTCGTGCCGTCACACCTGCCGACATCCAGGCCGTTGCCAACCGCTATTTTGATGAAGACCGCCTAACCGAAGCACGCTTGGTACCACAAAAAATATCACACGCCATGCAACAGCCTGCACCACAACCAGGAGCCACCCAATGAAAATCATGTTGACCCTGATAGGCCTTGGGCTTGCTGCCTGCACCACGGCCCATGCAGCAACCAAACCCTTGCATATTGAACGCTGGACAACAAGCCAAGGCACCCCCGTTGTGTTCTACCAAGCCATGGAAATTCCTATGCTCGATATGAGTCTCGCCTTTAGGGCGGGCACCGCCTATGATGGCCCTCGTTTTGGACTCAGCACACTCACCACACGCCTCATGAACCAAGGCAATGGGGGACTTGATGCAACGACAATAGCCACTAGCCTCGAAGATACGGGCGCACAATACAACAACGAAAACAACCGTGACATGGTGCTCTTGCATTTGCGTACACTCACGTCACCTGAGCTACTCAAGCAAGCCGTTGATACGTTTTCTTTAATGGCCTCACGCCCAGACTTTCCCGAAAAAGCTTTCGAGCGTGAAAAAAATCAACAACGTATGGCCATCCGCCACGCCTTAGAGTCACCTGACGACATTGCGAACCAAACGTTTTTTCAAGCACTGTATCAAAACCACCCTTACGCGCACCCTGTCAACGGCGAATTAAAAACGCTCGACGCCATCACGGTCGAAGACGTACGGCGCTTTCACCGCACGTTATTTGTCAGCCAAAATGCGACGATTGTCCTCGTGGGCGCGCTGGATACAGCACAAGCTAAAAAGCTTGCAGAGCAACTAACCGAACAACTTCCAAAAGGCAAAGCAGCACCTCATATCAAAGCAACCAAGGCTTTAACCGAAGCCATGGATATCAACGTGCCGTTTCCTTCATCACAGACCGTATTACGCTTAGGCCAACTGGGTATTACGCATCATGACGCAGAATATTTCCCCTTGGTGGTTGGAAATTACACTTTAGGGGGCGGAAGCTTGGTTTCACGCCTCGCCGAAGAATTACGTGAAAAACGAGGCTTAACCTATGGCGTCAGCAGCCAATTCTTACCACTACCTGAGCGTGGGCCTTTTATCATTGGCCTTGCAACCCAAGGTGCCCAAGCAAAAACGGCTGAAACACTCACACGAGAAACACTTTCACAATTTATAAAAACAGGCCCGAGCGATGAAGAGCTCAAAGCCGCACAAGAATACCTTGTGGGAAGTTTTCCTCTGTCACTTGCAACCAACCAGAGTATGGCAAGCCTGTTGCTCAAAATGAAGTTCTATCAATTACCCGATGATTATTTAGATACATACACCAATAATATTCGCGCGGTTAATATTGAGCAGATTAAAACGGCCTTTAAAAAAAGCATTCAGCCTCATCGCTTGTTGCAAGTCATGGTTGGAAAGGTATGAAACCATGAAGCAGGGTGTTCGCATCATTGGAGGCCATCATCGCGGAAAAAACATTACGTTTCCAGATGAGCTAGGTCTTCGCCCCACACCGAGCCGCATCCGTGAAACATTGTTTAATTGGCTCATGAACACAGTTCGTGGTGCCCGCTGCCTCGACGCATTCGCTGGCAGTGGCGCACTCGGCTTCGAAGCCTGGTCACGCGGCGCATCGGATGTGACCTTGCTCGAACAATCCCGCGTTACAGCCACGCACTTAAAAAAACAAGCCGCCACCTTTAAATCCAGTACGCTCCATGTGGTGCATATGGACGCAATTGTATACCTGAACAATCACACACCTTCATTTGATATTATTTTTCTTGATCCGCCGTTTGGAAAGCCCCAATTATTACTGAATAGCATCACATGCCTTGAACAATCATCGACGCTCTGCCCTGGCGGCTTGCTTTACACCGAGTCATCCGAAGCGCTTACGCTGAACCCTACGCTGTGGGAAACACTTAAATCCAAAAAAGCCGGCACTGTGATTTACGCCCTTCATCAAAAACGAGACAACATTTCATGCGCCTCAACCTCATCGGGCCCGGCCGCCTAGGCAAGGCCCTTGCTGCATCGCTTATATCTACAGGCGAGCACGAGCTACTTAGCGTGTATCATCCTAAGCTTACATCTGCACAGCATGCTGTCTGTGCACTTGGGCATGGCATGGCCATCGACAACTTAAAATTACTTCCCAAGGCTGATATTACGTTCATTACATGCCCTGATGACAAGATGCCTGGGCTTATTAATAAACTATCTGAAGCTATGATTATTCAGCCGAATAGCATCGTGATGCATTTGAGTGGCATCTTAAGCTCAGATATTCTCATGCCTTTAAAACAGCAAGGGGCACATATTGCAAGCTTGCACCCCCTCAAGGCCTTTCGAACAGCCAGCACGCCCGACACCAACGCATTCCAAGGCGTTAACTGCGCCATCGAAGGAGATAATAAGGCTATCCATAAATTAACGCCTCTGTGGCAAGCTATGGGCGCTCATATCTTTAAGTTAGATTCAGAAAAAAAAGCCGCTTATCATGCCGCCGCGGTGATGGCTTCAAATTATTTAGTGACCTTGGCCGCCGAAGCGAGTCAATTATTTGAAATCTCTGGCGTACCTCCAGCAAACGCTCGCGAAATTTGCATACAACTCATGCAAACAAGCTTAGATAATCTCAAGCAAACCGACACACCAAAACAAGCGCTTACAGGACCGTTGGTTAGAGGTGATTTACACACGATTCAAAAACATCTTGATGCTATCAAATTAGAACAAACAAAAAATCTTTATTGCGCGGCCGGGCTTGCAACACTACCGATGACTAATTTAGATAAAGAACGTCACGCCATGATCAAAAAAATGTTAAGATAAACAACAAAATTACCAGCCTTCCGCTGCTCTAATATTATGCCGAGAAATTCATGAGTATTTTATCGTTAAATAAAGTCACGCTACACTTAGCCAATAACACCATATTGAATAACGTTGACTGGCAAATTCACCCCAAAGAACGTATTGCGCTCGTGGGTCGAAACGGTGCCGGAAAATCAACGTTAATCAAACTTCTTCAGGGCGATCTTATACAAGATAGCGGGCAAATTAACAAACAAAGTGGCTTGCGTGTTGCGGGGCTTATGCAGGACGTGCCGATAAGCAAGCACGAAACGGTTTATCATTTTTTAGTACATCATCTCGGAAAACTAGGTGAAGTTTTATCAGAATACCGCGCGACATCGATTGCAGGCGATCTTGACCGCATGGCCGTATGCCAAGAACATATTGAAACGTTCAATGCCTGGGACATGCTCCCGCGTGTTGAAAGCATGGCAAGTCATTTAAGCTTACCGATGGATGCTTCCATGAATAGCCTTTCGGGTGGAATGCGACGTCGGGCACTCTTAGGCGCTGCACTGCTCGCCGATGCCGACTTACTTTTACTCGATGAGCCAACGAACCATCTCGACGTCGATACAATTGAGTGGCTCGAAGGATATTTAACTACCTATCCAGGCAGTGTGTTAGTCGTGACCCATGATCGGCAGTTTTTAGCGAATATCGCCAACTGCATTGTCGAAATTGACCGCGGAGCGCTTTATCGCCACGCCTGCGATTACGAAACCTATCTTGACCGACAAGAAGCGAATCGCGTCACCGAGCAAACGCATAACGCACTGTTTGATAAACGCCTTAAAGAAGAGGAAGCTTGGCTGCGTCAAGGTGTTAAAGCACGCCGCACGCGCAACGAGGGTCGCGTCAGACGACTCGAAGCCATGCGTAATACGCACCGCGATCGACGCAACCAAACCGGTCAAGTTAAAAACGTGCAACTGGATGTAAGCTCATCTGGTAAAATGGTGATTGAGGCAAAAAACATAGATTACCACATAGAACAAAAACACATTATTTCTGATTTTTCATGCGTCCTCATGCGCGGTGATAAACTCGGGATTATTGGGCCCAACGGCTGCGGAAAAACCACCCTTGTTCGTTTACTCTTAGGTGATTTAGAGCCTTCATCAGGAAGCATACGTCTAGGAACCTCGCTTAAAATCGCTTATTTTGACCAACTTCGTCGCGAACTTGACGAAAAACAAACCGTCATGGCTAATGTGGGTGAAGGTCGTGACTTTGTCACCATCAACGGCCAAGAAAAGCATGTTGCCTCCTACCTCCGTGACTTTTTATTCGAGCCCGAACGTTTTAACCAACCCGTGTCATCGCTATCAGGTGGCGAACGTAACCGCTTATTACTTGCCAAACTGTTTGCTAAACCGGTTAATTTATTGGTCATGGATGAGCCGACCAATGATTTGGATATCGAAACACTTGAGTTACTAGAATCCATGCTCGGCGATTACCCCGGAACACTTATTCTTATCAGTCATGACCGTAAATTTATTAATAACATCGTGAGTAGCGTGCTCGTTTATGAAGATAATGGCCATTTTAGTGAGTTTTTTGGTGGATATGACGATTATCGTCGCCATCAAAAACAACAAGAAAGCATCAAAAAGCAAGAGGGCATAAAAAAACCAGCGCCTAAAACTGCAACTCAAATTAAACCAAAACCAACATCATTCTTGAGCCAAGCGGAGCAACGCGAGCTCAAACAGCTCCCAAAACGCATCGAACAATTGGAAGCACGCATTAAAACCATGCACACCGAGATGGGCGCGCCTGAGTTCTACCAACGCCCAGCGGATGAGATAACAAAGCTGACCGAAGCATGTAGCCAAGATGAGGCCACGCTTTCAGAAGTCTATGCGCGTTGGGAATGGCTTGAAGATCATTCAAGCTAAACCAAAACGCACTAGCGCAACGTAATGCTTGTGGGGCCAATTAATGTTGTCGCGCCTGAATCTTTGCAGGTAACAAAATCACCTGATCCTGCCATGAAATGACGGACACCCTGCTAAGAGAGTAAAA